>Ga0209292_1000449_pt1 | contig 53714 bp, 45 predicted proteins | sample GOMGulsemesocosm_2_FD_184634 | JGI IMG/M metagenome (GOLD analysis project Ga0209292, IMG submission 184634) | Methane-oxidizing microbial communities from mesocosms in the Gulf of Mexico - GOM9C Gulf of Mexico (SPAdes) (version 2) | ecosystem: Environmental > Aquatic > Marine > Cold seeps... | reverse complement strand
GCTTGCATGATAACAGGGCTATCAGTATCACTAGCGGCAAGCATAATTGCACGTACTTGCTCTAAGTTGTTTACATTAAATGCTGGAATACCGTATTCAAATTCTGCCGCATGATCGAGCATTTGGCGCATTGAAATTAAAGCCATTTACTTACTCCTAGATAAGTTTTGTTGCTAAGGTTGGATGTTTTTGTTTCGACAGACAGAATTATAGCAAAGAGCCCGCTTATCTTACAGAATAAATTTAGTAAAGTTGTCTTTTGGGCGGGAATAATTGCAAAACCCGTATTTTGTTCGAATATTACAAGATTAAGTTGTTGGTCTTGCTGTTATAGTACGTTTTTTAAGTTTGTGATTGTAAGTTTACTACAGGAGTATAGCAAGAAGTTTCGACTTGGTTTCGTTTTTATTTCGTTCTGTAGCTTTTTTGTGCTCCTTTATCGGGCTTGTGTTTCGTTTGTCTTTCTATTTTCTTTTGTTTTATATCGATTTAATTAAATATCTTCCCAGCTCAGGGCTGTATTCAATGTTTAATAACAAGAGGAGTTTGTTTAGAACGAGCCATTCTAATGCCATTTAAATTAGGTTTGTGATCTTGTTGTGCGTAAGGAAAATATTTCAGGACAAGATGCTTGATTGAGTAATAGCTGGCTATTGTGATTTAAAGCAATGAAGGGGGATTTTTTTGACCAGCACAAGTGAGCAATAATTTAATGAAACTGGTATAAATTTAACGGTGTCAGTGGGCATTGAGTAAGCTCTCATAGGGGAGTGTAAAGAGGGCATATGCGCGTTATTGATTTTGACAAGGACGCCGCATGGATACCGCTTATTAGAGAGTGCAGAAGTTTATTCCTGAAGAACCTTTTTCTTTAATTAATGCCTTGTCACTATACCCTTTAATTATCGTTGGGTGGGAAAGCACTTAATCAACCTGCTAGCAGGTTTAAAAAAGCCTGTGGGGCGGATTTTAATTTAAAAAAAACGAGTACCTTGCAACAAGGTACTCGTCTATAATTTTACGGTATACTCACTCTCAATAAGTCATAGTTAAAAGCTAATCATTACTTGTTTACACCAAGCAAGAGAATGAATCATAAATTATGATTTAGCGCGTTGCTCTAATATTTCTACAGCAGGGAGCTTTTTGCCTTCTAAGAACTCTAAGAAAGCGCCACCACCAGTTGAGATATAAGATACCTTATCGGCAATATCATATTTATCAACAGCGGCTAATGTATCACCACCACCGGCAATTGAAAAAGCTGAGCTATCGGCAATGGCCTGTGCAATAACTTTAGTACCTTCACCGAACTGATCAAATTCAAATACGCCCACAGGGCCGTTCCAAACAATAGTGCCAGCGTTAGCGATAATTTCAGTTAACGCTTTTGCTGTATCAGGGCCGATGTCAAAAATCATTTCTTCAGCACTGACTTCATTAACGGGTTTTAAGGTAGCTGATGCTGTTGGCGAAAACTCAGTTGCTACAACAACATCTGTTGGTACAGGAATACTACCATTATTTGTCTGTGCTTCTTTAGTTAAACGAGTTGCTTCTGCAACCAAGTCGGCTTCATATAATGATTTGCCAACATTGTGTCCATCAGCGGCAATAAAGGTGTTGGCAATACCACCACCGACAACAAGCTGATCAACAATACCCGCTAAAGAATCAAGTACGGTTAATTTAGTTGATACTTTTGAGCCTCCAACAATTGCAACTAATGGGCGAGCTGGATTATCTAACGCTTTACCTAAAGCTTCTAGTTCACCAGAAAGCAATGGGCCTGCACAAGCTGTTGTCGCAAATTTTGCTACGCCATGAGTACTTGCTTGTGCACGATGAGCAGTGCCAAAGGCGTCCATTACAAAAACGTCACATAAAGCGGCTAATTTTTTAGCTAAACCATCGTCATTTTTCTTTTCGCCAACATTAAAGCGAATGTTTTCAAATATGACCAATTCACCCGCAGCGACTTCTACGCCGTCTAAGTAATCGGTGACTAAACGTACTGGGTAGTTTAGTGCAGCACTAAGATAATCGGTAACAGGCTTCAGTGAAAATTTCTCTTCAGGCTCGCCTTCCGTTGGGCGACCTAAATGTGACATCACCATCACTTTTGCTCCGGCTTCTAGGGCAAGTTTAAGCGTTGGTAATGCTGCACGTAAACGAGCATCTGAAGTGATTTTACCATCGGTAACAGGTACATTTAAATCTTCGCGAATTAATACACGTTGGTTAGCTAATGTTAGATCAGCCATTTTGATAATAGACATTGTTGTTTCCTACTTTCAGTGTCGGTAAATTATGTTCAATAGCTTTTAAGCTATTGTTCTAGAAAATATACTTTCTTTACTGCTGTCTTAAATATAACTTCACTCTGAATTAGTCAGAGATTAATTTTTTGCTTGAAACATTGCCATGGCAGTATCTAACATGCGATTGGCAAAACCCCATTCGTTGTCAGACCAAACAAGCATTTTAATTAGGCGCTTATGACTAACACGTGTTTGACTACCATCAACGATGCAGGAGTGTGAGTCGTGATTAAAGTCAACCGAAACTAAAGGTTCTTCGGTGTAGTCTAATACGCCAGATAATTGATGATCTTTAGTTGCCGCTTGTATCGCTTGGTTGATATCACTAATACTGGCGTCATTATTGACGATTAGCGTTAAATCCATAGCGGTAACATTTATCGTTGGTACTCGTACAGCAATTGCTTCAAAACGACCTTTAAATTTTGGTAGTACTCTTTCAATGCCCGCAGCAAGTTTAGTATCGACGGGAATGATTGATTGACTGGCAGCACGAGAACGACGCAAATCTTTATGGTATGCATCTATAACTTGTTGATCATGCATTGAGGAATGAATAGTGGTTATACTGCCACTTTCTACGCCAAAAGCTTCATCAATTACCTTGATAACTGGCACTATGCAGTTAGTAGTACAAGAGCCATTAGAAACAATTCTATCATCAGAGCTTAATGTTTGGTGGTTAATACCATAGATAATGGTGGCATCAATATCTTGGCTACCAGGGTGAGAGAATAATACTTTTTTAGCACCGCGATTAATATGGCTTAAGCCGTCAGCTTGACTGCCATATTTACCCGTACAATCAAGCACTATATCTATATCTTGTTGTTGCCAAGGCAGGCTATTTAAGTTGCCTATATGTGTTAGTGCTATTTCATCACCATTAATAATCAATTGACTATCGTTATGGCTAACATCAAATGGAAATCGACCGTGAGTACTATCATATTTTAATAGGTGGGCTATACCAGAGGAAGGGGCTAGTTCATTAATTGAAACCAGGGTGTATAAATCTGTTCTGCCACTTTCATATAACGCTCTAACGACGCTTCGACCTATGCGGCCAAAGCCATTGATAGCAATTCTTATTGTCATAATTTTACTGCATTGTTATTGATGATGTACTGATTGCCTAAGCAATGAACTGAGGGTAACTTTGGTGATAATTCTTATCTATAACCCTATATTAGAGCTATCGTTATAGGTAAGAATTATAGGCGCTAGCTACAGGTAAAACCTCTACTTGTAGCTAGCGTTTTTACTTTCTTATAGCGCGTTTACAGTATTTACAACATTGTCTACTGTGAAACCAAAGTGCTCAAGTAATACATTACCCGGCGCTGATTCTCCAAATGTTGTCATACCAACAACTGCGCCATTTAGGCCAACATACTTGGCCCAAAAATCAACATGTGCAGCTTCAATCGCAACACGTTTAGTTACGCTAATTGGTAAGATAGACTCTTTGTATTCTTTGCTTTGTTTATCAAATACGTTAGTTGATGGCATAGAAACAACACGTACTTTTTGACCTTGCTCAGTTAGGGCTGTTGCAGCATCTACAGCTAACGCTACTTCTGAGCCAGTTGCCATTAAGATCACATCGGGAGTGCCAGCACAATCAACAAGCACATAAGCACCTTTTTCAATAGCGCTTACTTGTTCTTGTGTACGTGTCATTGCCGGTAAACCTTGACGAGAAAATACTAAGGCTGTTGGCGACTTTTGACTTTGCACAGCAGCTTTCCATGATACCGCTGATTCAGTTGCATCACATGGGCGCCATGTGGTTAAGTTTGGTGTAGTTCTTAAGTTTGTTAATTGCTCAATAGGTTGATGTGTTGGACCATCTTCACCTTGACCAATTGAGTCATGAGTATAAACAAAGATATTTTGAATACCCATTAACGCAGACATACGAACCGCGTTACGTGCATATTCCATAAACATCATGAAAGTAGCACCGTAATTTACAAAACCACCGTGCAGAGAAATACCATTCATGATGCTGCTCATGCCAAATTCACGTACACCGTAGAAGATGTAGTTACCAGCAGGATCAGTTTCAATGCCTTTAGAACCAGACCACAACGTTAAGTTAGAACCCGCTAAATCAGCAGAGCCGCCAAGCATTTCTGGTAATACAGCACCAAAAGCTTCGATAGCATTTTGTGAAGCTTTACGTGAAGCAATGTTTTCACTGCTTTCATGACATTGTTGGATAAAAGCGTTAGCTTTTGCTTCGAACTCAGCTGGTAATTCACCTTTGATAACACGACGCTCATATTCTGCCGCTAGTGCAGGATGCGCTGCTTGATAAGCTGCAAATTTTTCAGTCCAGCTAACTTGACTCGCTTGACCTTTCTCTTTTCTATCCCATTGTGCATAAACGTCACTTGGAATCTCAAAAGCAGGGTGTGACCAGTTTAAAAACTCACGTGTTGCTGCAATTTCTTCATCACCTAATGGTGCGCCGTGACAATTATGTGTGCCAGATTTATTTGGTGAACCAAAACCAATGATAGTTTTACAACAAATCATGCTTGGCTTATCAGTGACTAATTTAGCCGCTTCAATTGCGTGAGTGATTGCTTGAGCGTCGTGACCATCAACACAAATAACATGCCAGCCGTATGCTTCAAAACGTGCAGGTGTATTATCAGTAAACCAACCTTCAACTTCACCATCAATTGAAATGCCGTTGTCATCCCAAAAAGCAATTAATTTACCTAAACCTAAAGTACCAGCAAGTGAACATGACTCGTGCGAGATACCTTCCATTAAACAGCCATCACCTAAGAAGCAATAAGTGAAATGGTCAACAATGTCATGATCTTCACGGTTAAATTGCGCTGCTAATGTTTTTTCAGCGATAGCCATACCAACAGCGTTGGCAATACCTGCGCCTAATGGGCCCGTCGTAGTTTCAACACCCGGTGTGTAACCATATTCAGGGTGACCAGGCGTTTTAGAATGTAATTGACGGAAGTTTTTTAAATCATCAATAGATAAATCATAACCTGATAAATGCAATAAAGAATAAATAAGCATTGAGCCGTGGCCGTTTGATAATATAAAGCGATCGCGGTCAACCCAGTTAGGATCGTTCGGATTGTGCTTTAAAAAATCACGCCATAATACTTCGGCAATATCTGCCATACCCATAGGGGCACCAGGGTGTCCTGATTTTGCTTTTTGTACGGCATCCATACTTAATACACGGATAGCATTTGCTAGCTCTTGACGCGATGACATAATAGCTCCAGATCTTATAGTCTTGAAAGAATAAAAATTGCGCGTATTTTCGCTCACCAAAGCACGTAGCGCAAATTATATTATGCAATTTTTTATATTATTTTGTGCAGTGGTTAAATTTTTGGATAATATAATGCTAGTATCGGTGGAAACCTGAATATAAATTTATCGATAATTAACGGATTAACTCAGCCGGTCTTGAATAAAACTCTATGATACAACATCACTTACCGCGACTTTTTATTTCAGCCATCTTATTTATAATGGTTACTTTTGGCGCAACCTCGATGATAAACCCGCTGTCACTAGTTAATTTTGTAGGGCCTTGTGCAGCACTTGTTAGTGGTTTATTGCTAATTTGGGGAGTAACTCCGCTTGTTGCAATATTACTTATTAGTCCAACCTCTGCATTTATCCTGCGTTATTACTTTCATCTAGACGCTAATTTAACGGTAATGACTCTTGCCATGTTAGCCATTATCTTACAAGGGTTTTGGACTAAACAGCTCGTTTATCGATTTATTCATCACAAAAAATGGTTAATTTCGAGAAAACACTTATTTTTCTTTTTACTTCGCATCGGACCTATTGCCAGCTTGGTCTCCGCTAGCGCAGTATTGCTCATTGCCATGTTAGATAACCAAATTATGCAGGGGTCTTTTTTCTATACCTTTATTAATGCGTGGTCGGCAAGCATGTTAGTGGCGGTATTTTTTATTCCTTTGTTGTTACTCGCTAGAAATGCGGAACAATTAAAATTAACTAAACGTCTTGTGGTTAGTTTTACTTCGGTTCTAGGTGGGTTGGCAATATTGCTACTATTTAAAACCTCTCAGTATGAGCAACAAAGTTACAGGCAGGCATTATTTAAGCAATCAAAAGTAGAAGTTGAACGTTTAATTACCGCTGAAATTAATGGTGTAGTGCATCAGGTTAATAGCCTGTCAGCCTTATTTAAAGCCAGTGAAAGTGTATCGCTAACAGAGTTTAATTTATTTAGTGAAAGTGTCTATAAACAAGGCTCTAGTGTTAGAGCTTTAGAGTGGGCACCTATTGTACCTTTTCGCTATTTAAGAAGCTTTGAACAGCAAAGTTCAAAGGTTTTGCAACAAAAATTCCAAGTGAGAGAGCGTCTAGCCAATGGTGAGGTGGTTATGGCAGAGCCGCGTGACCAGTATGCTCCTATATTATATATATACCCACAACATGGTAATCAGGCAGCGATAGGGTTAGATGTTTATAGCAACCCCAACCATGTATTACCCATGCAGAAGGTCGTTAATAGCGAAGGGGTAATTGCCAGTGCACCTATAACCCTAGTTCAAGATGAACAAGCTAAACCTGGCATTTTGTTTAGTCTTGCGACTTTCATACCTAAAGAAAATGAGCAATTTGCGAAGAAGGCTGAACAAAATAAATTAATGTTGATCACAGGTGATAAGTTGTTAGGTTTTGTGATTGCAGTGGTTCAATTCGATAATTTCTTTCAAAGATTAGCTAAACAAAAAGAACAAGAGGTGAGTTTGTATATTCAAGATATCTCTAGTCATGAGCCTTTTACACTCTTTGGCCGACAGATATCTACGACTAATCGACATACAGAAACGATTAAAATAGAAGTATTCTCTCGTGTTTGGCAAGTAACTATCGCTGAAAAACAGCCTTGGTTTAGTCAAGAAAAAAGCTGGCAAGCATGGGCTGTGCTTGTTGGTGGGACATTTGGTGCGGTATTATTTCAGATGTTAGTACTAATGATGGCTGCATATTCTAGTGAGCTAGGGCAGCAAGTTGAAATTAAAACAAGAGCACTTATTTTAGCAAAAGAAAGTTCAGATAAAAAAAGTTTAGCTAAGAGTCATTTCTTACAGACTTTAAATGGTGAGTTACGCTTGCCGTTATTAGCCATAAAAGCATTTGTTGAACAGTTAAAGAGAAAAGGCATAAACAACAAGCAGGTAACAGGGATAAGTCATGCAGGTAGTAATGTTGCTATCTTGTTAGATACTATGATGGATTTATCAGATATCGAATCAGGCAAGGTTATTGCCAAAGAAGATTGTTTTGATTTTTATGGTTTTTTACAACGCACAGAGTCAGTCTTTAAAGCCAGTAATGCTTATGAAGGAAAATCAATTTTCTTTCTAATAGATGACAGTGTGCCCCATTATCTAAATAGTGATGAGCTATTTATACAAAAACTACTCCATGCGCTGATCGAAGGTGCCCATAACTTATTGAAAGCAGAAAACTTGCGCTTATCTATAAAATTACACAAACATAAAGTAACAGGAGCTAGCTTGTTTTTTACTGTTTCTTCTCAGGATGCTGTCATTACAGAGGCAAACGATCGAACGTTAACCCCGAAGAATCATGATGAACTCTCTGCAAGTGGCACAGCAATAGCAATGGCAATTAAATACAGCCAATTATTAGGAGGCGATACCAATTTAGCCATATTAAGCTCTGGTGCGGGAGTATTGAATGCTTCGATTAGAGTGAGTATTTCAACCCTTGAGCAACAAGAAGCGCAGCAAGGGTTAACATTTGATATTATTGGTTAATTTATTTTTATTTAAAAACTTGTAAAAGAAAGGTTAATGGCGTAGTGTCTCCCTGCCTGTTCATAAATAGTACAAATCAACAATAAATCAAGCAGGCTGTGACAAAGGTAAAATAATGAATAATTCATCCTCGCGAGGGTTAAAGTTAACAACCGTGATACTTGCAGTATTAATTATGGCTGTTAGTGCAATATTGAGTGGTAACTCAGTTGCAGATGACATGGATGTAAAAATAACGCAATCAGATGAGTAGCTTATTGCTAGCATTTAATTGCCATGGAAGAGTTGAGCTCCACCATTGAATTAACATCAGTGTTGGAGCTTTCTTTTTGCTAGGGTTGAATTATCTAATACCTGTTTCATTAAATTATTGCTCACTTGTGCTGGTCAAAAAAGTCCCCCCTTCATTACTTTAAATCACAATAGCCAGCTATTACTCAATCAAGCATCTTGCCCTGAAGCATTTTCTCTACGAAAACCAAGACCATAAACTTAATGCAAATTGAATAAACTGAGCTTTGGATAATGAGTACTTGATGTTTAAGTTAAGGTGATTCAAAACAATGGCTTATAATCGTTTTAATGCTGAGGGCCGGATAAAGGGGATAATGAACAAGTGCCGTTTATTCATGGTTCTGGCTATCTAAGATAAATATACTGTAAAGGTTAATATAGGTTGTATCGACAGCGTGATAATGTAGAAAGTATTAACGTTGGCGTCTCCACCGGGACTCGAACCCAGAGCAGCGGCTTAGGAGGCCGCAGTTTTATCCAGTTAAACTATAGAGACATCTTCTTTGATAAGTCTATTTTAATCACATTTCTTGTTGTTTGTTAATATTTTATTTAAGTTTTTTGTTAATTTCCCACTTATTTTTATCATCTTACTTAGTTGTTTTCTTTATGGAAAACATACCTCTAAAATAATGTAGAAATAAATATATATTTTTTCAAACTATTTTACTTTTCAGTACTACTTAATAATTGAACCTGATAAAGAATGAAGTTTATGTTGTATACAACGAGGTAACCATAATGCAAATAATAAAATATAGGATCCTTTGTGTTTGAAAGAAGCGATGAAACGCTCATAGCCCAAGCCCTAAAAGGTAAGAAATCTGCCTGGGTAACATTGGTGAAACGTTATGAGAAAAGTATATATAACTACGCTTTACGTATGGTTAATAATCCGGCTGATGCCATGGACTTAATGCAGGATATTTTTATAGCCTTGTTTCGAAATTTATCAAAGTTTCGTGGTGAATGTCCTTTTAAAAGTTGGTTATTTAAGATTGCTCATTATCGTTGTCTTGAGTTTTATCGACGTAAACGGCCGATGCAATCACTTGATGATGTGCCAGAGCAAGAAGATGAACAGTCAACATGCCTAGAAAAAAACTTACTTATAAAACAGCAGAATAGCACTTTGATTCAAGCAATGCAGCATCTCCCAGTTAAGCAAAAGCTGGTGGTAGAGTTGAAATTTTTTCAGCAATGTACTTTTGAAGATATCAGTCAACAGCTGGGCATTTCAACAAACACGGCAAAATCACAGCTATATAGTGCGCTAGATAAATTAAAGCTGCAGTTAAACGTTGAATTAGTAATAGAGGAGGTGGAATATGTCTGAGAGAAAATCAGTGAATGCTCAAATGAGTGAGCATGACAGGGCATTGTTTAGCGAGGATATTGCCCATCAAGCAAGCTTTGAAGTAGAGCAAGAAGTTCCTCATTGGCACAGGGAACAAGCTTTTGAACAACACTTTAAAACTGACGATAAAACGCATAGTCGTAAATCAACAAACTGGGGCTTGTGGTTAGGGGTTCCGGCTTTATCTATGGCATGTTCTGCTTTTGCTATTACAGTTGTATTAAGTTTTATGCACGACAAAGGGCTCGAACAACCAATTCAGCAAAAGTTAACTGGTCAGCTAGCCAGTCAACCAGTAAGCCAGTCAAGTAGATATGCGGATATAGAAGCATTGATAAACTTAAAGTTACGCGAATTTGCTGCAGAGCAGCAAGTTATTTTAGCTAATTATCGTGCTGATATGACGGCACAACAACAGCAGGATAATCTTAGCCTAGCAAGTTATGTGATTGGTGCTTCGAGGAAAGAGCGTCAAGAAGATATCAGTGACTTTATAAACTTTATTAATGCCCAACGAGAAGATGAACAGTTAACGCAAAAAATCAAATTTCAGCAACTTGAACGCGAAATTGGTTTTCAAAAGCTTGGCTTAGATCAGACTAATACTAAGCAGGGGAACTTGGCTACACCGATAAATTATCAGGGCTAAGTTGTTAACAGAGTAATTATGTGTAAAACAAATAAATTCCAGTACTATCCAGCAAGGAGAACATTACGATGAAATTAACAAACGTATTATTAAAGCCGAACAGAAAAATAGCTTATGCTAAAGCTAAGTTTTCAGTCATAGGCTCGGTATTATTATTAGCGTTTAGTGCTCAAGGTGCTGGTAATAATTATGATAATTTATCTAAACAGTTAAATATTATGAATGATATTATGATGTCCTCGGCTAAATCAGCTCCAAGCTCACGCCAGACTTTGATTCGTTCAATAGATAGTATCTACCTACAAGGGCAGGGGGCAATTTTTACCATCAGCTCTGCCTATGTTGGCTCTTCACATCATCAATTCTTTCAAATAGTTGCCCCGTTAGCACCGCGGGCTCCTAAAGGGCCTAAAGCTGAAATTAGTAGCAGCGAGAGCACCGTTATAATCAATGAAGACTTTGATATGGGTTATGAAGAGCATGAAGATGAATTTGAACGTGTAATTGAAATATTTGAACAGCAAAGAGAAGGTGCAAGAGAGCTTAGGAGTGAAGAGCGTGAGATTCATTATGAAATGCGTGATATAGCAAGACAACAAAAAGATATTGAATACCAATTACAACGCGCAGAGAAAACAGATAAAAATGAGTTAACTTCAGAACTAAAAAAACTTGAAGTCGAGCGGGTTAACTTAGTAAAAAATAAAACTAAACTTGAGCAAAAAGTCACCGAACTAAATAAACAGCGAGAGCAACAAAATATTGCTCAAAGCAAAGCAAGAGCAGAGCACTTTAACGCGGTGAATAATGCTTTAGTGGAAACATTATGTCTATACGGTAATGGTTTAAGAGCAGTGCCAAGTCAAGAGCATATCAGCTTAATCATTAAAGGAGCTGGTGATAAACAAGGACGAAATTACAAAGACCAGATATTGGTCTTTAACAAAAAAGACATTAATGCTTGTGCTAACAGTAAACTAACCGCTAAAAAGTTATTAACTAAGGCCGAGCAGTATCAGTTTTAATCATCGATTATTTAACCATCATTGATGTTGCCGCACTATTTCTTTGGCATGTCTAAAAAGGCCATTGTTTGCATATTTATTAATCTGCAAACTGTGGCTTTTTTATTAGCGTAGAGCTAATTGCTAGCAAGTTAGTAACTAATTAAGTAGTATGATTTTTTTCAAATATACAAATTTTTAAGAGTGCTGTTAAATGAGTAAATTTTTATTATTAGCCATAGTCATTGGTCTATTTTTATTTTTTATTATTAGACAAAATGGTAACAAAGAAGCTGCCCAAGTTAATATAAAGTTAGGCAGTGATTTTTTAGCAACGAACAAAAGAGAAGAAGGGGTTATTGAAACGGCTTCAGGCTTACAATACAAAGTGCTCACTCAAGGTGCTGGTAGTGAACACCCTAGTGCTTCATCAAAAGTAAAAGTGCATTATCACGGCACGTTACTTGATGGTACTGTTTTTGATAGCTCTGTTGATAGAGGTGAGCCAATAAGCTTTGGCTTAAATCAGGTTATTAAAGGGTGGACTGAAGGTGTTCAGCTGATGGTTGTTGGTGAAAAAACACGTTTTTATATCCCATCAAGTTTAGGCTACGGTAATAGACCCGCAGGTAAGATTGGCGCTGGCGCATTATTAATTTTTGATGTTGAGTTACTGGCTATCAATTAAAGAATTAATTAAGGCTGATTAGTCTAAAGAACACAACAAAAATAAAGCCCGCTTAGTGATACTAAACGGGCTATATTATTCCTAAGTAAGTGCTGCTTATCCAGAATTAAGGTTACTTAGGTTAAAACTAGGTAGTTACAGGATCTTTTATTAAAGGAGTCTGTTAATGGTATCTCAGCTCCCGTACTTTTCCCCAAAATACTCGGTATGAAAAAAAGGTATAACTAAATATTACAGGAACAACCACAATAACTCCCCAGAGTAGAAAACTGAGTGATTCGGGTGCTGAGGCTGCTTGCCAAATGGTTAGTTTACCCGGCACAATATAAGGGAAAAAACTAAAGGCTAAACCAAAGAAACACAGCGTAAAAATGATTACTGCGCCAACAAAAGGTCGCCAACAATTTTTATCATTTTTTGCGGGTAAAGTTTTCAATTGTATTTGGCTATAAACAAACAAGGAAAAACACATTACCGGCAACGGTAAAATGTATAAGGTGGTTGGCCAAGTAAACCATTTTGTTAATACTTCAGGATGAATTAAGGGGTTTACCGCAGAAACGGCGACGACACCGACAAAACAAATGATCCCAGTCTTTTTCGCCCAATTAACCGCTTGCACTTGCAGCGCACCTTCAGTTTTCATAATAAGCCAGCAGGCTCCAATATAGGCGTAAGCTGCCGCAACACCTAAAGCACTCAGTAAGCTAAAAGCATACGCCGCTAGCGTACTTTCAAAACCCATTACATACATGCCTAACATATAACCTTGGCTCATTGCTGCGAGTAATGAACCGCCTTTAAATACCTTGTTCCAAGTAGGTTTGTGACTAAATGCCGCTTTAGCTCTAAAATCAAACGCAACTCCACGTAATACCAAGCTAATTAACAATATCGCGGTAGGTAAATAGAGCTCTTTAAAAATATGACTATGGGCTGCTGGAAAAGCAATTAATAACAAGCCAATGGCTAAAACAAGCCAGGTCTCATTAGCATCCCAAAAAGGGCCTATTGAGGCAATCATGGTGTCGCTATCATCTTTTTGTGATAACGGCAGCAATATACCGACACCTAAATCAAAGCCATCTAAAATAGCGTACAACAAGATGGAAAGTCCCATTAAAGCCACAAATATCACCGCTAATGAATTAGCTTCAAACATGATTATTCTCCTTAAGTGTTATCGGCGTACTAACGACAGGTTTAACTTTTTCTTCGTCGGTTATTTCTTCTATTTCAACAGCACGGTTTGCCATAGTAAATATCGTGTGCAAATAAGCGGCCATTATCACCACATATAAAATGAGGTACATGGCTAGTGATAAAGCTACATTGCTAGCACCAATATCAGTAGAGGCATCCTTAACGGTTAAAATGCCGGTAACTAACCAAGGTTGTCGTCCTATTTCTGTAACATACCAGCCAGCTAATGTGGCTATCCAGCCAGAGAAACTCATAGCAACTAAAGCTTTTAATAACCAAGGAGGCAAAGGTTTATTTCGCAGTAATTGAATTCGACTAACCCAAGAAATAAGTAACATCAACATACCTATACCAACCATAATACGAAAGGCATAAAATACAGGTGCTACTGGAGGATGATTGCCTTCAAACTCGTTTAAGCCTTTTATTTCTCCATCAAAATCATGAGTTAAAATGAAGCTGGCCATTTTGGGGACAGCTAACTCAAAGTGATTGGTTTTTTGCTCTTCATCGGGCATAGCGAACAATAATAGTGGCGCGCCTTTTTCGGTGTGCCAAATACCTTCCATTGCTGCAATTTTTTGTGGCTGATGCTCTAGGGTATTTAAACCATGCATATCACCGAGAAAGATTTGCAGTGGTGTTAACAGCATTGCTACCGATAACGCTATTTTCAAGGTGAGTTTAGGTGCTTGTTTGTCATCGCCTTTAAGTAGCCTATAAGCACTGATGCCAGCAACTAAGAAGGCGGCAGTTAAACCTGAAGCGATAACCATATGTGACAAACGATAAGGAAATGAGGGGTTAAAAATAATAGCCAACCAATCTACTGGAAAAGCAACACCATCTCGCATCTCATGACCTTGTGGAGTGTGCATCCATGAGTTAAGGGCTAAAATCCAAAAGGCAGACAACGTTGTACCTATCGCAACAATAAGGGTCGATAAGGTATGGACTCTAGCGGAAACCCTTTTTATGCCAAATAGCATAATACCGAGAAAACCAGCCTCTAGAAAAAAGGCGGTAAGTACTTCATAACCTAGCAGTGGGCCAGCAATATTACCGACGGTTTCCATAAACATAGGCCAGTTAGTACCAAACTGAAATGACATGGTAATACCCGTTACTACTCCTATGGCAAAGGTGATGGCGAATATTTTTACCCAAAATCGATAAGCGCGCATCCAAACAGGATCACCAGTTTGATCAAAGCGTACTTTGAAAAAAAACAAAAACCAACTTAATGCTATGGTAATTGTCGGAAAAAGAATATGAAAACTGATATTAGCGGCAAACTGAATGCGTGACAGCATTAGTGTTTCAAGCATGATGGACTCCGTTAACCTGCTACTTACACAGAGGTAAATGGCTGGTAGTAAGTTGATGAGGTTTACTTGTTTTAATACATATAACAAACGGTTGAGTAGATACTTCGCCGTTTTTAATTATTTATTTAATTAATTTATCTTTGAGACTAATAACTTTGCTAATACCACTACCTAGTTTCATTAGGGTATTAAGATTATCTGGGCTCATGCTTTGTAATTCACCAGCCCAATGAGTAACCGTTTCAAGCAAATCATGAATTTCATGCATTTGCTTTTGAGCATAGACTTCCTTTTGATTTGCAGGCTCATCTAATAGATTATCGCGTAATAAGGAAAGTGTGGGGTCAACTTCGCGTTTACGACGCTCTTCAAAGACACGGGTGGCCATTTCCCAAATGGAACCTGCAGGAGAGTAATACTCTTTTCTGTCTTTAGGTTTATGTTGAACTTGCACTAAGCGCCATGACTGTAGCTCTTTTATACCCATGCTGACATTGCCACGAGAAATATTAAGTGCTTCAGATATTTGTAGGGCACTTAAAGCTTCTTCATGAATAATTAACAGGCCGTACATTTGGCCGACAGTGCGATTAAAGCCCCAGCGACTGCCCATTTCGCCACAATGCATTACGAAGGATTCAATTTTGGTGGTAAGTATCATCTGTAAGTTCTGAAGTTTCAGTATTTTCTGAAAGTTTAAACTTATATTGATATAGATCAAGGTTTAATTGTATATATTTTTACTTTGTCGCTGAAAAGGATAAAAACTTAAATACAGAAAATATTTACTACATTTTATTTTATTTTATTAAGTTTATTCACTCCATTAACTTTATGAAGGCTGAAGTGTAGGGCAATTATTTAGTTGGGAGAAATTATTGGCTAGGTTCTAGAACAAACATATAAAAGCTATCACTTTGATTTACGTACTATGGAGCAGTTATTTAATTTAATATTTCAAATAAAAAAAGCATGTCAAAATGACATGCTTTAAATAATTCTACGGCTTTTATAATAACAAAAAAATTAGACTAATAAATCTTGGATATTTGCTAAATCTTTTTTGCCATTAATGATTTCATCTGGCGTTAAGCCGGATAATTCATGTGGAAATACTAACCATTCATCCGAGGTATGAATAAAATAGTCAGGTGCAAAATCAACTTTTGAATTTTGAGGTTTGTACCAAGGACAAGCAACACGTACATCTTCTGGCATGTTATTACGCATGTTGTGTTTCAACTGCTTAATTAAAGCGTCAATACTACGGCCAGAATCAAACACATCATCAACAATTAATAAACCATCGCCAGCGTTAGCATTTTCAATAATGTAATGCAGACCATGTACTTTTATTTCTTTACTTTGCTGGTTAATACCATAATAAGATGAAGTACGAACAGCAATGTGATCTGTCTCTACTTCTTTAAAATCGAAGTACTCTTGTACTGCGATACCAATAGGTGCCCCACCACGCCAAATACCCACGATAAATTGCGGGCGAAAGCCATCTTCAAATACTTTAGCGGCTACACGAAAAGAATCTTCTAATAATTCTTGCGCGGTAATAAAACGTTTTTCCATTGCCAAGGAAACCTTTTTAAAAAAATGATAAGCGCTCATTATAACCCGACAAAATAAAATAGTGTACTGCTGGCGAATTTATAAATGCAATAAAATCACAACAATTAACGACTACTTTGTTAAATATCACCGTAATTAGCTATATTTATTGGTTTTAGAGCCTAAATGAATTTTATAAAATATTTTAATAACGCGAATGATGATCGGCAATGTGAAGCTCAATGTTTACAAATTAATCTAATGAATAAAAATATTTGACCTTGGAGTGTACTTTAAGCTTTATAGTGTAATATATTCAATAAGAAGACACTTATACCAATTCTATTAAGTTTGTGATCTTGTTGTGCGAAGGAAAAATAAATCAAGGTAAGGCGCTCGATTGAGCAATAGCTGGCTATTGGAATTGAGAGCAACGAATTCTTGGGGTATTTTAACCAGCACAAGTGGGCAATAATTTAATGGAATCGGTATTATTAAATGTCAAGCAAGGAGTTTCTCATGTACAGAATTGGTGAGTTGGCACAAAAACTCTCAGTATCAACAGATACCTTACGATATTATGAAAAACACAAACTACTAACTGCAACAAGTCGCGCTGATAATGGCTATCGTTTTTATAACGAAGAAGCATTAAAAATTATGCAATTTATCATTCGTGCGAAAGGCATAGGTTTTAGTTTAAATGAAATTAATGATTTATTATCTATTAAGGTCGATAAAGCCAGCCACAGTTGTGCCGATGTGAAATCATTTACCCAACACAAGCTTGATCAAGTTAATCGTAAAATCGCGGAATTAGATCGTTTTAAAGGCTCGTTGGAATTACTCGTAGATGCTTGTTGTGGCGGAGAAGAACAAGCTACTCACTGTTCAATTTTATCTGCTTTGGAGAATGTTGATGCAATTAATAAATAATTTTTGGGATTTATTTGTACTTTCAGCGCCATGGCTGATGTTAGGGTTACTAATCGCGGGTATTATTAATGTTTACCTGCCAAAAGAGTTTTTAAATAAACATCTAGGTAGTGATGGTTTATATACCACCATTAAAGCTGCCATTATCGGCGCACCTATGCCGCTTTGCTCATGTGGCGTTATTCCAGCTGCTTTAGGTCTTAGGCGATCGGGCGCCTCTAAAAGTGCTACCACGGCATTTTTGGTGTCTACTCCTGAAACAGGGGTCGATTCAATCTCGGTCTCGTATGTTTTACTTGGACCCTTCATGGCTATTATCAGGCCTATTGCTGCAGTAGTTAGTGCTATCGTTGCCGGTGTATTGGTGGGGCGAGATAAAGAAGATGATTCTGCTCATGTTCAAGGTAAAGAATTAAGCAACGCCTCCTCATGCTGTGAAAATAAGCCAGTAAAAGCTGCACAGCCATCACCATGTTGTGCTACTGGCTCGGAGGTTAAACAAAGTAAGCTTGTTGAAAAACAGAAAGAGCAAACCAGTTGTTGTTCAAATCCATCCGCAGAAATGACTAGTTCTTCATGCTCACCAGTAAAATCAGATGCTGAATTGGAAGATAATTGTTGCGGGGCTAAAACGACTAAACCACCGGAACATGAAGAAGCATCATTTTTGGCCAAACTAAAACAAGCCATCGCTTTTAGCTGTACAAAACTGTTAAGTGATACTGCGATATGGTTGTTAATTGGTTTAGGCTTTGCCGCTATTGTACAAACCTATGTACCCTTAAGCTTTTTCAGTCAGTGGGGGAGTGGCATATTAGCTATGGTTGTGGTGATTTTAATTTCTATACCAATGTATGTTTGTGCTACTGCTTCAACGCCTATTGCCGCAGGTTTATTATTGTCAGGTGTTTCTCCTGGCGCGGTATTGGTCTTTATGTTGGCAGGGCCTGCGACGAACATTGCTACCTTGGGCGTAGTCGCAAGTGAACTGGGTAAGCGCGCGGTTATTGCTTACTTAACAGGTGTTATTGGTGTTGCGATTATCTTTGGTTTTATAACAGATTTTTTAGTGCAGCATTACAATATTGAAGTTGCGCCTATGTTGGGTGAACATCATGAAGTATTACCTCATTGGTTATCACAAGCGTTTGCTTTTATTTTGGTTGCGCTGTTAATGAGATTGTTATTCTTAAAGTTCAATAGCAAAAGGCAAGTACTAACCACTTAAGTTTTAGTAGATTACTATCATAAAGTAGCTATTTTCTAGTTGTTTTTTGTGATGAAAACGAATTATATTCAGCAATAAAAAAGCCTTAAGATAATAAAATCTTAAGGCTTTTTACTAGGTTTTATATTTTAGCTTGTTATAAAACCTTTAAATAACTTTGATAAGTTATAGCGAATAACAAGTGTCATTCTAACCGCTATTACTGCTCAGAAATGGTTAACTTAACACCGCCAAATTCACCATCAAGCGTAATATAGTGCCAGTAAACAGTTGGGTCTAATTCAACGATTAAGCTGTCGAAGTTACCGTCACCATTAGCATAGCCATTGTTGTCTTGAGCCGTAGCCCAACCATCAGCTTTAAACATAATGTCAGCATTACCCCAACCGCCAGAGGTTGTTAACTTAAAGCGAGTTGCTAAATTGCCATCATTACGAAGGGTGAATGAAGCTCTACCACCTGAAGAATTGATACATTCAACCACCTGGTTAGTTGTAACACCACTGTTATCTTTATCATGCTTGTTTGCTGGAATATCAACAATACAAGGAGAAAAGTCAGTGCTAATTGTTACTGGCTCACCTGCCCAGTTACCGGCAGTGCCAGAAGCAGCAGAGTCAGTATCATTTGGACCAATTTCAACAATGTTGCTAGCGCCTAATACTACGCCATTTACTAACCAGTCTTTAAATTCAGCATCGTAAGACGTGCCGATGTTATCCATAAACGTTTGGTATTGTGGAAATTGACCAGTACGTGTGAAGTTTAAGATTTGGTTTACATCATTTTTATGTTTCTCAAACATGAAACGAACTGCTAAGTAACCCCAACGATAAATGCGTGTTTGTCCTGAGTTATAATTATTTTTGAAGATTTCAGATAATTCTACTTCCTGAGACTTACCCACAGAAATAGCGTAGTCGTTACCGTCACCTTGAGAAATATATTCACCTAAACCTTCAGACCACCATACAGTGTTTACAGTCATACCTAGTTGGAAGTCACCAAATAAATCAAAACGACCATCTAAATAATGTACGTACTCATGTTGTAAATTCCATACGTGGAATTCAGGACGAACCCATTCAGCTTCATAAGCAATGAAACGTGCTTGGTTTTTAGTATTAATTGGTGCACCTTCTAAATACATACCACCATTATTGGTATTAATTCCGAAGAATTGGCCAGCATAAGTTCTGTAGTCATCTGAAGAATCAAAAATAACTAACTCTAATGCTTCGTTGTTATCTTCTGCAACAGGTTGGTAGTTGGTACCTAAAAGAGTATGGAAGTTAGTTTCTTGGTTACCTAATACTTCACAAATCCATGCCGCTTGATCGTTATACAAACCTTGTGCACGAATTTTTAAGCTTTCAGAACACTTATAGTTAAAAGTTAATGTTTCAGCTTCTAATGTGTAAGCAAAACCACAAATATCATAATAACCACAGTTAGCACGATCGTAGTAATCAGCCATGCTTGCTACGGCTATCCAGATACTTTTAGTATTGTCGGCTTTACTAGTAGTATCTAAAATACCTTTCACTAGCACTTTAACTTGCGCTTCCATTTCAGGAATATGGTACAAGCGAGAAAGTTCACGAGCAGCGTTATTTAATACGTAGTCAGCATCAGTACCAATTAAGTGACGTTTGCTTGATTGGAAGTTATTTAAAGCTGTTAATATTGCATGGTCAGTCGCGTACAATGCACGCATATCTGCATCCCACTGAGCGCGGAATATTGTAGTGAATATTGAGTTAGCTGCAGCGTTCATGTTGAAGCTTGACGCCCAATCAGCATTATATTCATTTAATACACGTAAAGTAACATCGTTAAAGTCTGCACCTAAGCTTGCTGAATCAACCGTGATTAACGCTTCTTTTAATACGCTACCATTAGTATCACTTGCAAGCCAAGTACTGCCATTATTGAAGAAAGTACGTAACGCTGTTTTGATCGTTGCTTTTACTGCTGGCGTATATTCACCTACATCAGTTGGGTGAGCATATTGCACGTAAAATGCACCACGGAAGAAGTAAAACAATGCTTCTAAACCAGTAGTATCTTCACCAGTATAAGATGGAGCACGGCTGCTAATTGCATTAGCGATAGCTAACATATTTGCTTCAGAGAACAATGCTGTAGCATCTGCTCCACTCATGTTATAAACCGGGCTAACATTTTGAGGATGTGTTAACGCAATACGTTCAACTAAAGCTGCACCATTTAAACCAATAAAACGTGTAGCATCTGTTGGGAAACCGTCATCAGGAATTGTTGTACCGCCACCTGACGTTGGAATATCTTTTGGATCAATAGCAACTAACAAACTCACTTCATTAGCAGTATCGCCATCAAGAGATACATATAACCAGCCTTTATTAGCGACAAAACTAATTGACTCATTAGTACCAACATTATTTGATATATGCTCGTAACTTGTAGAAGTAGCCCAACCTTGTTGACTAGTTAATAGGTCAAATTCACCAGAGCCACCGCCCGTTGAAACAATAACATTGATATTGTCTGCTGGTACATGGATAGCATATGACGTAGTCCCTGAGATAGTATTAATACATTCAACTTGGTTGAAGTTTACTCTACCTTCTACCGGTGTTTCAGCGCCACACATACCTAAGTTCGCAGGTAATGATGGAATGTCGCCGGTACCCGTACCTGGATCTGTGCCAGTGCCATTATCAGCACTAACTTTAAAGCTAACTTCCTGATTAAGGCCAAAAACACTGATATATAAACGACCCGCATTAGCGGTTAATTTTAAGGTTTCATCTGTGCCATCACTTACTGAAGAAGCAATATTGTCACTACGAGTAGCCCAGTTACCGGTGTTAACAAAAATGTCAGCTTGACCTGAACCATTTTTAGTTTCAATCACAAGTGGCGTATTATCTGCTTCAACATCGATATAAAAATATTGACCGTTGCCTGAAATACATTCTTGTGACTCTAACGTTAAATTATAACCAGCTAACGTATTTGCGCCACACATACTTGGTGTAGTACCGCCACCAGTATCAGTACCGTTGCCAGGATCAGTACCACCAGCATTTACATCTCTAACATCTAAGGTAACTTGTTCATGGATACCAAAAACGCTGACATACAAACGACCTGTGTGTGCAGTAACATTTACAGTTTCTTCAGTGCCAGCGTTACTGGTACGTTGATTGTAGTTAGAGTTTGTTGCCCAGCTAGAATCGCTAACAAAGATATCTGCTTCACCAGTACCACCAGAGGTTTTCAACTCTAATGCGGTGTTATTAGCATCAACATCGATATAAAAATATAGACCGTTACCCGAAATACATTGTGTTTGGTCTATTGTTAGTGCTCCGCCTGATGTGGTTGTGCTACCACATTGAGCGGGTGCATTTGCGCTGGCAGTAGTTGATGCTAAGGCACCAAGTACCGTAGCAACTGCGAGTAATTTATTTTTAACAGAATTTGACATGTGTCGTCCCATTTTTATGGAGTAAGGCTATGCAACCCCCTCCTATTTTATTATTTATGATGCTTTTTGACGTTACTCTTTAGTTGAGTCTTAGTGACTCTTCTCGCTAGAAAAGCGCTAGCATTGCATTGGTTTCATTTTCTCGATATAGCAATAACGGTGAATCAAAATATAACTAGTTGTGTAACACTTTTGAAACATTATTGTATGCAATATATTGTAGAATGTATGTTTTGTATACTAAATCAGTATGTTTTTTTTATATTTTTATCGGGGGTATTGACAGGAAACCTAGTTAATCTACGTTTTATAAAAGAGTAACGCACTGTATATAAAAGATAAATTTGTAAGCTTAGTAATCACTTATTTCATTAAAAAAATGTTAAATTTATTACAATTAGGTTAAGTTTTTTTTACAGTGTTGATGGGTATTTAGACTAAATATGAATTTGTTGCTGTAATTTTAATCAGAGACAACTTGTTATTATCTTTGAGGTTGTGATACCTTTATTGTATTCAATATACATTCGGTGAGTTTAAAATGAATAAAACAACATTGTTAACAACAGGGCTAGTGATTGGAGCCGTTGTTGCCTTCGGATATGGTTATTTAGCTGGTGATGTCGACTCGGCTAATAACCAGCAAGAGTCGCATCAAGAGAAATCTGAATATCTTCAAATGAATAAGCAGCCGCCATCACTAAACAGTGAAGCTAAGCCTGTAACGATAACGAGTGAAACTAGCGCTGTGCATGAAGCTAACCTAGTTGATGAAAATAGTTACGCAAGAACACCGCCACCACCACCTATTAGCTCAAATAAGACAAAAGATGGTCGTTATACTACTCCTCAAGCGCATGGGCATGAAGAAGTACATGAGCATGATCAAAAAAATGTGCCGCCACCACCAACAGGGTCTAACTAAACAGTTAGTTTGTTGTGGCTGACGATTGTTGTTGGCTGTTGTAATGGACTCTTAGTGTTGATAATAAAAATCCCTAACCTTGGTTAGGGATTTTTACAGTAAACCAAAAGACCTACGGTTGTGCGTTCAACGAAACATCAGCAAAGCTTGCATACGCTTTAATACCAATGTAAACGGTTTCGCCAGCAGTTAATTGCACTGAACAACTTTCATTGTTACCACTTTTATAGGGACGACAAGTGTAACTACTTGCTGTAGGTTGACCCGTTTTGCTGGTATATAAATCGGCATCACCGCTACCACCAGCAATTGTAACCGCTAGCGTTTCAGCTGCTTGCGCGGTATAAGTGTATTGTAACCAATTACCTGTGGTTGCCGATAAACCATTCTTAGGAAAATTACTTGGTGTGGAGACCGTATTAGTGGCAATCAGTGTAACGCCACTATATGCACTGTAGCCAATTAACTTAATGTATACTCTGCCAGCACTGGCTAATTGCACATCACAGTTTTCATTATTACCGCCAACATACGGGCGACAATCATAATCACTTTTAGTTGGAATAGTACCTTTTTTCACATAAAGATCAGCATCGCCTGTGCCGTCACTTAGCTGTACATCAACACGAGTATTTGCTTGTGTGGTATCAATATAAAATACTTGCTCATTATCTTTTGCACCCGCAAGGCTTGATACCGCAACACCTGAAGTTAAACCGCCATTCCCACTAGTATTTACCGCAACTGCCATTGTGTCAGTATCGGTTGCACCACCATTATCAGTTACGGTTAGTGTTACATTATAAGTGCCACTGCTGCTGAAAGTATGTTGTACTTGAGCGCCCAATGCAGAGCTGCCATCACCTAAGCTCCATTGGTAATCAGTAATTGAACCATCAGTATCAGACGAGCCTGCACCGTCGAAGCTACAAGTTAGTTCAGTACAGTTTTTTGAAATAATTGCCACTGGCGGCTGATTACCACCACCACTGCCGTTATCACCTACAGGCACAGTATTACCAAAAATACTGGCTACTTGCGGCCATATTTTATCAATTCTTACCCCTTGGTTTTCACAGCCACCAAAGTGATGCAAGGCAATTACATTATTTGAACTACTCGCAAGTACTGGTGAGCCTGAAGAACCACCAATAGTGTCACAGAAATATCCAGTATCAGTACCTGTAGCGCGACCATTAGCAGAAGCCGTATCTATTTGACATAAACCACCACTGTTTTGATCGCTTTGAATAGACAATTCTTTAGGATTACCAGAGCCATGCTGGGGAATATAGATAAGCTCTCCTTGGGCAGGGCTTCTCACGTCTAGACCAAAGTAACCAAACCCTGCAATACTAGCGAAGTTATTAACGGTAAATAATGAATAATCTAGATTGTAGTCTGTTTTCAATAGAGATTGACCTGTGACTTTTACTACGGAATCTAAGGTACTGCCGTCACAAGAGGTATGTTGATAATTAAACCAAATTTCAGTGTCTTGTAATCTGGCTTCGTTATCTAAACAATGGTTGTTAGTAAACAAGTGGTTGCCTGAGCCAACACGCCAACCAGTACATAAGCCACTACCAGCCATTAATAAGCGAGCGACAGGGCGAGTACGTTCAAACTCTATCGGGTTACTTGATGACCAGCACTGCACATCTTTACGTTCATTAACACCACACGTTGATTCAATGCCAATATCTGATGACATGTCAATATTGCCTTGTACTTGCAGGCTATTAATTAATTCAGAATTGTTTGTTGGTAAATCATTTTCAGTACCGGCCTTATAACCATCAATCACTAATTGGTGTGAGGGTAACCACTGCACATTTACCGGCAGTACAAGTTTAACCACGGCTTTTTCACCAAAAACCGACATAGCAGAAAATTGCACCGTGCCATTTTCACCTTTTAGGGTATTAAAAGTTCTTGGGGTATTAGTTTCATTATCATAACGATACACTTCACTACCATCTTGGCTAGACACCAATACATAGGCGCCGTTAGGTATACTAAAAACCTTAAAGTGCACTTTAATAAAACTAGCCCCTGCAGTTTCAAGGGTAAATTCTTGCACTCTTTCAGCAGCATTCTCGGCATTTATTGAAAGCTGAGTCGATTGGTTAGGGTTAAATTTTACATCAGCTGACTTATGATCAGCGATGGTTACGGGAGTATTGCTTGTAGGGAGCACTTCATTTGCAGCGACAGTATTGCTGACAAAAAGACATAACCCAAGTGTGGTAATTAACGTTTTCATTTAACTTCCTTTTGCTTTTTTGAGTTTGCATTGGTACCTCTCCTACCCAATGCTCGATTAAAAATCAACCAAACAGTAACATCCTGTTAACAAAAATTACAAGTTAAATTAACAAATAGTGTGGTGGGATATAATTTATAATGAGAAAAGTAAGATAAATCATAAAGAAAAATTAATTTGTTGATTGATTGCTTGATGCTCATTATTTACTCGTACGTCACCTACAAATCAGCAATGATACCAATTCCATTAAGTTTGTGATCTTGTTGTGCGAAGGAAAAATAAATCAAGGTAAGGCGCTCGATTGAGCAATAGCTGGCTATTGGAATTGAGAGCAACGAATTCTTGGGGTATTTTAACCAGCACAAGTGGGCAATAATTTAATGGAATTGGTATGACTCAATTGAGCGCCTTGTTCAAATAACTTTGGCATTACAAAAGCATAATTAAAGAAGAATATCGGTTGAGTACTATATGAGGAGGGATCTAAGAGGCTAATTTTCCATGGGAAATAACTCAGACATGATGTTTATACTTATCAGGCGTACTCAGTGATAAAATAACCTAGAAAGCATTTAAAACGAATGATTGGCTAATTACCCATACAAAAATAGTACAGGTACTGCAATACTTGATTAAGTTAATGTTTGATTAAGTTAGTGGTAAATGGACAAACCTAACTCTTCAGTAATGGCAGCCATAAGATTCATGCCGACAACTGAATTTCCATAACTGTTTAATGGCGGACTCCAGGTACAAATAACACCATAGCCAGGAACTACCGCAATAACTCCGCCGCCAACACCACTTTTTGCTGGTAAGCCGACAGAAAATGCGAATTCCCCTGATTGATCATACATACCACTTGTCGATAATATGGCATTAACTTTATGTGCGTCTCGTACTGAGCAAATAGATTTTTGGGTTCTAGGGTCTACGCCTTTATTGGCTAAGAACAGTAAACTTGCCGCCAATTGTTGGCAGCTCATTGATATTGAGCATTGAGTAAAATAGTGACTTAATACCTCTGGTATTTCTGCTTCAATATTGCCAAAACTCTTCATCAAATAAGCTAATGCGGCATTAAGATTACCGTGCTTAAGCTCTGATAAATAAACTTGGTTATCTATGTATATTTTTTCATTGTTTGCTAGCTTTCGAACAAAAGTTAAAAAGGCGAGTTTACTTGCTGAAAAATGACTTGTTAATACATCTGAGACCAATAATGCTCCAGCATTAATCACCGGATTTCGTGGTATACCTTTTTCCCATTCTAGTTGAACTATTGAGTTAAACGGTTGACCAGAGGGCTCCATTCTTACCCGTTGCCATATAGAATCTCCAACTCGATTCATTGCCATGACCAAGCCAAAGACTTTTGAAATACTTTGAATTGAAAAAGGATGTTGGTAATCACCTGCACCAAAAAATTGGCCATCTATGGTTGCGACAGATATGCCCATTAAGTCAGGCTTAACATTGGCTAACGCAGGTATATAATTGGCCACTTTACCTTGGAGAAAATTATCCTGCTCAGCAAGTAATAACGCCTGTAGTTTTTCCTCTAAATTAATGATGTTTTTATTCATTTAATGGCTTTGGTCTGTGACAGTTTATAAGGGAGTATTATGCACAAAATCAATCAGAGATATAGTCATTAAAGAATATTTATAAAAACGTTACTTCTCCCATAATAAATATCAATCGGAATAATTCTTAAGCCGATAGCAGCCTATTTAGCGTGCAGCAACTTGGATAGGCTATAACCTTTGGGTATGGTCTTGCCAAGGTTTGTTAATTGTTTGACCTGTTTAGCTATGTTTTTATTTATGGTCTGTCTTTTATTTAGGCAGAAAAAACATACTGGAGATAAAAAAAATGATAAAAAAAAATACTCTTATAAAATGTTGTTATTCCTTTGCACTGACTATTGTGTGTTCACAAGCCTCCGCAGAAAGTGAAAATTTAGTTTCTTTCACTCAAGGTACTATCCCTGTACTCATTACAGCGCCGCATGGTGGTAGTTCACAGCCTGATAATGTAAATATTAGAACAGGCACCAATTTGCAAGGAGTTAAGGTTGAAGATTTTAATACAGTAAAAGATAGTTGGACTAAAGGCATCGCCCAAGATATTCAAACTAAATATGAACAAAAATATGGTGGTATCCCCTATATCGTCACAGCAGAGTTTCATCGCAAATATATTGATGCCAATCGCCCGGTACACCAAGCTTATGAAAGCCCTGCGGCGCAACTTTATTATGATAGCTATCAAAATAAAGTTACTGAATATATAAAGGAAATAAAACAAAAATTTGGTAAGGGAGTTATATTAGATATTCACGGTCAAGCACAGCAACCAGATAAGATTATTCGAGGTACTCGAAATGGTATTTCCGTACAAAAACTGGTTGCTGAACACGGTTGGGATTCGGTTGTTGGTGGTAATGGCTTCTTTGGTTTATTGTCCCAGCAGGGCTTTACTGTAGAACCTGAAAATTCACATATTCCGACAACTTCCGAGCCAACTCCTGAAGGTGCATTAAGTGGCGGTACTACGCTAAAGCATAACGGCAGTCATAATTTACTAGGCCTAGATGCCATTCAATTTGAGATAGGTAGCAATATTCGTTTTTCAGCCAGCCAAAGAGAATACTTTAGCGATAATATGGCTGATAACATTAATACCTTTATGATTAATTATTTTTGTAATAATAATGTTGCTGCTTTCCCATGTTCCCCTGCAACTGTATTAATTGATTTTGATTATAAAGGTTATTATGAGACTAATGACTGGGACAGCTCAGGTGCGGTAGATAATTTTCCAGCGAAAGGGCTGAGTAAATCTCGATACACTAACAGCGAAGGTGAAAGCACTAGCTGGAGTACAAAGGTTGATCAAACGGGCACTTATTATGTGTATGCATGGTGGACGAATACAAAATCAAGTGGCTCTTCATATAATCGTGATGGCTCTGCTGAATATGTAATTTCAACCGAAACCAATAGCTTAATGGTTACTAAAGACCAAAATAGCACCGGTGGCCAATGGGTACCTCTTACGGCGATGCAAGTTCAAAAGGGGGAAACTATCAAAGTAAGCCTTACTCGAGAGCATGATGGTGATGAAGGCTCGGCAACTGTTGCTGATGCCATGAAGATTGTTTGGGGCGGCTCTTTGTAAATAACCCCAACTAATAACTTATTTTATAATTAACTGCTTTAAACGGCCTTCGAATTCAATGCTAGATAGATTCAAGGCCGTTTGTCATGTTGATATGATAGGTTATTTGCGAGAGACAACTTAGTAATTTTCAACAAGTCACCATTAATTGTTTACGGTCAACGAATAACCACCGATTATCAACCATCAACCATCAACCATCAACTATTAACCAATCAATGAATAACCATCAACGAATAGTCAGTAAGCAGCAACTAATAACGAGTAACCCAGCCCATCAATCAGTATTTTGTTGACTCTTTGAAACGTTGAGGGTACAAAGATTAACAATTTTAATAATATCAATCACAAGGAAGTAACGTTGCGTATTTTAACGCTATTTTTTTTCATATCGCTGCTTAATGTCAGTTACGCTCAAACGCTGGTTGAACAACAATATACTCATTACAAACTCTGGCTTGATTGTAAGGAAAGAGCTTCCATTGCATTTTCTTATGTAGCATCTAAAGATAAGGGTAATAAAACAAAATATACATCTTTTTATGACGACCCTAGCTTACCTCAATCTTGTCAGCAATTATCACGTAAAGCCTATAATCATTACAACGACACTGAATCTAAATACCATGCAGCCCAACTTGCCGCCGCGAACCATTTTGATTTCGACAAAAGGGCATTAAAAGAAGCAAATTTTATGGCAAATGTATTGCCGCAAACTTTGCCAATGAATCGTGGTGCATGGAAAAGAACTGAAGAATTAGTTGAATGTTACCGAGATCGTTTTGATGTTGTTAATTATGGTGGCGTAATTTGGGGCACTGACAGTAAAAATGACTTATTCCTTACTAGTCATGGTGTGAGAACACCTGATTATTTTTGGAAGGTACTAACAGGTAAACATGAAAATGAGCAGTACTTCACTGCTTGGATTGTTCCAAATGTTAATGATGCACGCGCTTCAAAACTTCAGCACTATGTTGTTGGCTTAGAGCAATTAATTGCCCGTGTAGAATACCAAGAAATTAAATTACTGCTCAAGTCGTTAGAAGTAAAATTTGGTAAACAGTTTAAATATAATAAGGGGTGCAAAGCACATGTATCATAAATCATTTTGGTTGAGTATCTTCATTATTGCTCTGTTATCGGTAGCGTCACATTTTTTAGATTTCGGTCATGGCCTTGTTTGGGTAGGTTTTGAAACGCCCAATGACTTTTTTTTACTACTTTTGAGATTGTTATTTTTATCTTTAATTGTTGAAAGGGTGGTCGAACTATATGTCATTTTATATAGAGCACCGGGTAGAGCTAAAATAGAAAATGAAATATCACAGGTTGATACTGAAAAGTTGGAGACATCTACATTAAGTTTTTATAAAGCTGATACTGCTCGAAGAACGGCATGGGTTGGTTTTAGTTTAGGTGTTTTAATGGCTTTAGTTGGTATCAGAATTTTTACTGGTATGTTCGACTTCGATGACGCTTCACCGATACAAATAATTATGTTCGACGTTTTTGAGCTTTTCACAATGGGCGCATTAATGGCTGGAGGGTCAAAAGGAATTAACCAAATAGTGAGTACCATTGAATTTTTTGCTCAACGGCCTAAACTAATAGCCGGGCAGAAGTAATTTCAATTTTGGTCATTAACCCTAAAAGATCAAAATCCTCTAGTAAAAAAGTTGGATAAAGGCTATTTAGTCCAGCCATAATTACTCATCTATTAACCCATAATCGGCATATTTAGGCGCCGGTTATGGGGTATCAGGCTTAGTTGCCAACGTTAGCTATTTCACTAGCTATTATTATACCAATTCCATTTAATTATTGCCCACTTGTGCTGGTTAAAATACTCCAAGAATTCGTTGCTCTCAACTCCAATAGCCAGCTATTGCTCAATCGAGCGCCTTATCTTGATTTATTTTTCCTTCGCACAACAAGATCACAAACTTAATTGAATTGGTATTACTATTTTATCATTAACCGTACATTAATTTAGTGCGGTAATTTGCGCCGGTTTTACTGTTAACATAGATGCGCCAGCGTCCGCCACGCTTAATACCAAATACACTGGCAGCATTACCGGTTGCCATGTATTGGCGAGCATCTAACGAGGTACCACTAGTGATGCTAGGGTTATTGGCAATGATGTGTGCGGAAAGCTCCTGTAATGCGCTGGCCCGAGCATTAAAGCGATTATTACGATCTCTAGCTTGGTAATTTTGTTGTGACTCGAACACCGATTGCATAAAGCTTTGGCCTGCTGCTGCAACTTGAATATTGTGATGGACAATAATGAGTTTTTGTGGGGTTTCAAAAACAAGAATACCGCAACCGTCTACCTGAGCTGTAAAAAAGAGTTGTGCTTCATGTTTTAATTCAATGGCATAAGCCTGATCTGCACTCCACTGTAAATAATAAGCGCGGTCATTAACAAAATCGCCGGCGGGAGGGCGAGTTGTTTGCGCCCATAACGCGCTGGTTGGCGGAATACCTGTATCGTCATAGCGAAGAGAGATAGGTGTAACTCGTGAGTCTGAATACTGAAAAGATGTTGGCACGCTGCCGTTAAAATTTTCAGTAGATTTTATGCTGTTGCGAAACGATACACCAGGGGTAGTTACATTGATTCTTAGTCTGCTGACAGGGCCACCATTGAGAAAAGTAACAGGATTATTAAGAAACTGACGATATTGAGTATTATTCATGATGAATTTCCTTATTTTAGATTAATAGCATTTATTTTTTCAATCCAGCCGTTATTTTTTGCAGCTTCGTTGCATAACAAAAAACAATGACACTCATGCTGTGAAAACATTGCGACTCATCATTACTTTTATCTAATGAGCTGCATATTGTTACAGGCTTGACAGAACAAGTGACCTATTTACTCGTGATAACAGAGGTAAATACACATTCATAATGAAGTATGTACCCACTGTTGTTAACAATAAATTAACATTTTATTTGCTACTTTAAAACTGTGGTAGGCATTATTACGCGATAAAAGGCTAAAAAATGAAAAGAGAAGGCGGCATGAGTAACACATAAGCGGTGAGTGAATTAGTTCACCTACTATTAGCTATGTAGTCTGTACTCAACGTTATAGCGACATAGACAGCTCGCTTAGTCTGCCCCTTCTCTTAAGCTTTCTTTTTAATAGTTTTTGAAACTTGGGGCTACTTGGATCGCGAAGGGCGATAGAAAACCGCATCATGTTTAGGCAAGGATACCAAGCAACCTATGCAGCTTTGAAATGAATATAGTTAGTAAACAATATCTTTTGGACTATACTGAATGTTTGATTTAATAGACTATTCCACAAGATTAGATGAAATATATTAAAAGGAACTTATATGTTCAGAATTATGCTTATCGATGATCAAAAGTTTTTTTTAGATTATATAACGCTTGTTTTAAAAAATGAGTTTTACTCTAAAATAGATATTATTAGTTATATTGATAGTGTGATTGCAATGAACAGCTTCGAATCTGTTGAGCCTGATATAGTCATAACCGACATATATATGCCTAACGTTGATGGTTTTCAGTTAATAACACATTTCAAAGAACATGCTAACACTCCTATAGTTGCCATATCTTCATCAAATGTTGGCCTAGAAAATACTGACAATACTCTGACTATTGCCAAAGAAGTTGGTTCAAATTATGCGGTTTGTAAGTCGGATATTGCGGTAAAGCTACCTCAAGTGATATCAGAAATCGTGCAAGGTTTGAGTTAACAAGTGAATATTATGAATAGCTTTACTTATCGGCTAACTAATTTTTATATTCTGCTGTGTTTTGATGTTCATTTTTGTGCGTATAAAAACTAACATGACTTCCTTATTACTTAAAAGATTAATGCAACTGAGTAAAAAGCTAATTAATGGCAGCATTAATAATCAAGAGCTTGAAGAGTATAAGTCCTTACTTGAGCTTGCTAATGCCATTGTAAAGGTTCGTAAGTATAAGGCTGAATATTTGAGGAGTTAATAAGTGGGTAATAGTGATTATTGGGAGGCGATGGGCAAGGCTGCAGAAATCAAAGCAGGAGATGCGTTGGGTATTTCTAATATATTAAATTTCTATCTCGAGAAGTTAAATCCCGAAGAGCTCAACAATATACTTAAAATCTATATAAGAAACTGCAGAATGAAGCAAATCATTGAGAGAAGGGTATCGCAAATCTAATGTTTAACAAAGACTATCAACCGTTAAGCTTTTTCTTTTGTAGTTAAAACCAAGTTACTGTTATAGCAGGTTTTTACGCATAAAAACGCAATAGAGCGATTTCTTTATCATTAACCGCAGTCACTCTCGCTAAACCTAAACCTAAACCTAAACCTAAACCTTAGATGGTAACTATGTTAGCTGATAACTACAGCTTAATAATGTCCATGTGAGCCTCCATCCAGCATTAATTTCATTCATGGCAAAGTATGACTTCAATGTAACTTATTGAAATATAGACAGTGTTATTCTATTTTTTTGTTAGTAGCATAAAATATAAATATTGCAAACTTTTCACTAATATTATATAAATGTTACTTAATATTTCTCCATGTAACGCTGTTTTAACTCGTACTTTACTAATACGAAGTAAATAAAATTAAATTATCAACTCAGCGTACTCGTTAAAGGTTGGTTTTCTAGGAATATATTGAACCGCCATATGTTATGGATAACATCATTACTAGCCTCTAAAAATGCTAAATACTTCTGAAAAATCCTCAAACATCACTGTGCTTTTAAGTCATATCTATAAGAAAAAGTGCAAGATATATTAATGTAAATATAGCTCGACCAGCAAATGTTCACGTTGATATTCATGGGTTGGCCATGGAAATCTCTTATGCTCTTTCAATAAAAGTATTGATGAAAACACCAGAAAAATCATTACTATGCATGAGACATAGAAATAACCAGCTACTTAAAGTCGCGTGAAGCATAATAAAGTAGTGATTACCAAAAACAAGAATTAAACAGGAATAATAATGAAAAAAAAATTATCGTTAGCAGGGGCTATAGTGGGCTTATTTTGCTCAATACAAGTGCATGCTAGTACTACTTGGATACCTATCGCTGTTGGTGATATCACCACTATTATTCCTTTTACCCCAAACTATTTGTTTTTGGCTCCTGCCAATGCAAATGTTTCAACGGTTAACAGTGTTAGCACTCTAAGTTGGAATGATGTGGAACACGCTAGCAAATATGAAGTGCAAGCACTTAATGCTCAAGGTCAGTGGGTGACTATTGCTACAACGGCTAATCTATCTCTAGCGCTAACAGGCAGTAATGCTAGTTATAATTCTTTTCGAGTAGTGGCTTGTAATTATAATACTTGTGCTAATACGGGTAATTGGTCTGGTAAGGCATATGTCCGAAAAATAATATTTATTCACACCGATTTATTGGGATCGCCAGTGGCTGAAACTGATGCAAATGGAGTAGTGCAATAATGTATTCTAAAATTAAAATCCTAGTTTTATTTTATTTCTTAATTCTACCTATTTTTGCTAATGAATTTTCAAACGAAAAAATATTGGAAACCAGAATTGGCCATGAGGCAATGATGTTAAACACGTTTGACCACATTAAAGGTGAGTACATTAACCCTCAAAGTAGAACGTTTTATTGGGAGCTTAATGACGTATTCTTACCTACCAATGGCGAATTCCCAATACGGATAGATAGGTCTTACGCTAAAGCCCCTTATAATAAAATTTTAGCATTTGAATCATGGGCATTAGAGATACCTAGAATTCAGTTTACAGGTACCAAGTTTGCTCGAACAATAGGTGAGCTTTCAGGAGCAGGACTTTGTGAAGATGTTCGTTCATTCGACTTAAGTCATGCTACTGATAATTCGACTGGCAGCGAAGCAGACTTTAGTTATTTTAGTTTATTGATTCCAGAACATGCGCCTAAACAACTCTTTTTAAAAGATGCTTCACAAACGCAATATCCAGAAAATGTAAAGTATGTTACACACGATAATTGGGTTGTACGTTGCGTTGCAAGTGCTGATGCAAATGGTGCTATCAATACCTTTGAAGCAACATCACCCACTGGAGTCCGTTATACCTTTGATGCAATAGGGAGAGAGCCTGAGCCAGCGGCTGTAAATAAGAACTGGAAAGGGTACCTTAATTTGTATGTAACTCAAATAGTAGATACGTTTGGCAACAAACTAACATATCAATATCAATATAGCTCTATTCCGGTTTCACAGTGGAATAAATATGAAAACAAGATGTATTCTGAAAATTTTTCTCCCTTTGTGCGCCCTTATTTAGATAAAATCACTTCATCAGATGGACAGTCCGTTACGTTACAATATGAAGGTCAAGGCTTAAGAAAACGTGTGGATAAAATTATTGCAAATAACCGTGAGTGGAATTATAAATATAGCGTAAGAACGCCAGGTAAAAAGCAAGGATTCTTAAATTCAGTTACGAATCCCGACAATAAATATATAGCCCCACACTTATCAGAAGTTATTTACCCAGGTGGTTTAAAAAATGTTTATGGTTATGATGACACCGAATATGATTATTTTGGTGTAAGTGGAAGTGTACTTGAACATGGGTGGCATATTAATGGTGATGATATTGTGCCTATTCCTGAAATGAGGAACCAAGGGTGGCTTAATCAACTCTCACATGTGGAAACACGTACTGGATTGACGATTGATTACACTTATACTCGCAATGAATTATCACTTATGCCTATTGGCCCTGAGGGGAGGTTGACAAGCGTCCTAACCTGGCCAACGCGCTTGAATAAACGAGATTCAGGAGGGATCCTTAGTCCTCTTGAAACCAGAACTGTATCCGGTGCTGGCTTGGAACCAGAAATTTGGGAGTTCTCAAAGCTTCCAAATTATCCTATATCTTCTATTGATGTTCTTGAAAGTAATCTCATGCAAATAATCATAGAGAGCTCTACAAATACCCGGGTTTATGACTATTTTAAGGAACATGCCCCTCATAAAACAGTGGCTCCGTGGAAAGATGGCTTACTGGTTGGTATCCGAGTTTTCGAATCGAATGCCGATATAGCAACTGATTTACCAATAAAAGAGACAGCATTTGAGTATTCTAATGTGGGTACGCTCGGTGATAATGGAATACACCTGTATGGCCCTAATCGCATGACCAAGCAAACCGTAGCCAGTATTACTGCTCCCGAATATATCCGTCTACTCACCAAGTCATCGACTACTGTTAACAATACTACATATCAAAACGAAGTAACTGAATACGATGACTATTTTAACGCGACTAGTGTAACGGAAACATTCTCTGGTGATGGAGCGAATAGGGTTAGATATAGAAAATTTTCTTATTTGCATGATACTGATTCTTGGCGTTTAAACTTACCAAATATAGTAGGAATCAGTAATGATGGAGTTTCTTATACTACAGTAAGTGAAATTACATATCAGGATGTCACCAAAACCTTATTAGGTTCAACAGCTGGCGCTTGGTCAACCTTATTGCCTAATGAAGAAAAATCCTATGGCGTTTGGCAAAAAAAATACAGCGAATATCATAATGATGGAAATATAAAGAAAATTGAATACAATCAAACGTTAGAGTTTGGTGCAACTACTTCAAACCGTTATCAAGTACTTGAAAGCTATAAGCAAGGTCAACCTCAAACGATTAAAGTCCCGAACAGGTTGAAAACTGGCGAAATGAGTTCTACTCGTGTTGTTGATGATAATGGTTGGATTACCTCTAGTACAGACTTCAATGGTAATACCACGGGCTATCAATACGATGACTTAGGTCAAATTAAATCAATTAAAGTACCTACCAGCATTGGCGGAGAGCCGAGTTGGCTTGATACGGTGTATACTTGGTCTCACTCCACAGGTAAGCCAATTCAAACGATTCAACGTTGTACCTTGAATTTAGCAACCCATTTATGCAGTGATAGCGCTGCTTATATAACAGAAAATACTTTTGACGGTCTATTAAGGCCTGTATTAGTGAAAACTTCAGATGGAAGCAATACTGTTTATCAAAACTCAACATATAACCCCTACAACCAACCAACTTTTCAATCGTATCGATCAACAGATATGTCTGAAAGTAGCGGAGTCACATATGATTATGATGCCTTACAGCGCCAAGTAGCTGTTACCCAAAGTGCTGGTGGTACTGTTACCAATGAGTACTTACCAGGTAACAAAATACGGGTAACCGATGCCGGTAAAAATGCTGGTAATGTAAAACACTCGACCACGACAACCTATCTAGCCTATGGCTCGCCAAGCTATGAACAGGCCACTAGAATAGAGTCGCCTGAACGTATTACAACAGGTATAGTTATTGATATATTTGGTAATACCACTTCAATCACACAATCAGGTTTTAATGGTAGTTCAGCGATAAACCAAACAGAATATCGCGCTTATGATAGCCAACACCATTTATGTCAAATAAAGCGTGGCGACGTAGGTACAATAGTATTTAAGCGGAATGTTCTGGGAGAAGCTCTATGGCAAGCTGATGGCCAGGTAGCCTCTTCTAATACAGTGTGTAACTCAACAGCTCCTAAAAGCAGTAAAGTAAGCTTTCAGTATGATAACTTGGGCGAACCGTACAGGGTTAGTTATGGTGACGGTATGCAAGCGAGTAGCTTCACCAAAGATAATAATGGTAACCTCAAAAGTATTTCTGGTGCAGGCTTTAGTCAATCATATAATTATAATAGTTTGAACTTGCTTGAAGATGAAACGCTAACTATTGATGGGAAGGCGCTGACATTAGACTATGGCTATAATAAATTAGCTCACCTCACTTCACTTAAATACCCTGATGGCTCAGCGAAAGTTAGTTTTGCTCCAAATGGTTTTGGGCAAGCTACTCAAGCAATTAGAACAAGAGTTGATGGCGGCACAGATGTTTTTGTAAAATCAGGGGCACGCTATTACCCAAATGGCTTGTTAAATAGCTTTACTTACGGTAATAATATAACACATAAAACCGCCTTAAATAGCCGGCTGTTACCGCAACAAATTACTGATGTATTAGCGAATAACACTATAGTTAACCTCTCTTATAGTTACGATCATAACAATAATTTAACTAGTATCATCAATACCCGTGATGGTGGTATGTATAATCTAAATAGCCTTTCCTATGATGGCCTTGATCGCCTAATTTCAACGGATGGCAGTTTCGGCAGCGGTGATTCTAATTTAAGCTACGATGGCTTAGGCAATATCAGAACATATCAGCACAATAGTAATTTTGATAATCACAACTTCACTTATCAATATGATAGTAGTAATAGGTTAACGGCTGTTAATGGTAGTGATAGAAACTCTTTTGGCTATGATACTAGAGGTAATGTAACAAGTAATGGTAAACGCTCTTTTAACTATAACCTTCTCAACCAAATGAAGAGTTCAGGTAATAGTAACTTTGTTTATGATGGTTTTAATCGACGTATTAAGTCAGTTAAAGACAACAAAGATATTGAATACAGTATGTATAGCCAATCGGGTAAGTTACTTTACCGAGAAACCAAACAAGGCGGTATTAACTATATCCTTCTAGGCTCTAAATTGGTGGCCAAAGAAGGTTCTGGCGTTGTATCAAATAGCAGTGTAAAAAATTACAAGCCGTTTGGTGAAGCACAAGAAGGATCTAGTGATGATGTTGGTTATACCGGTCATAAATTTGATACTGATTTAGGTCTGAGTTATATGCAGGCACGATACTATGATCCAGTTATCGGGCGGTTTTATTCGAATGATCCTGTTGGGTTTACTGGTAATCCCCATAGTTTTAACCGATATTCATATGTAAATAACAACCCTTATAAGTATACAGATCCTGATGGTAAGCTTGCTATGCTTATCCCTGCTATACCCTTCATAGCAGAAGCTATTGGGGCTACAATAGCTATTGCAGCTACAGCGATTAATGCGTACTCTGAAGAAACACCAGACTTCATTACTGATAGCAACGGTACAACGGTAGCAGGGACTGCTGAAGGAGTTAGAGATTCATTGGAAGGTGCTGGATATGAAGGTGAACCAGCGACTGAAACTCAAGAAGAAGGCACTACACACAAAGGTGTTAAAGGAAAGGATGGAGAAATGGATGTTCGAGTTATGGATGGACAATCCAATTCAGGTAAATTTAAAGGGCCGAGAGTAATTACAACTAACTCTAATAACAATAAAGACCCTGTAAAAACCAATGGTGAAAAATTCAGAAACAATGAAAGTAAAGGCGAAAGGCGACAGGGCAGTCATATTCAATTAGAGAAAGAGCAATAAAATGAGTATTCAATCCTTATTAGGTTTAACTTTTGATGGTTGCAGATTTTCCAAGGGTTCATATACTTTGGATTTTTCTGGCAGAATCAGTGATGAAAACATAAAATTTCAAATAAGCACTTCATACAATATAGCATCTGGTCACAATGAAGATGACGCATATGAGAAAATTTCAACTTTCTTATGGCCTTTTCTTGACCTCCGTATAACGGAAATACAAGAACATGAAGCTAATTCAGAAGTGATTTTTAAGTTTGAAAATGAAACAAAATTTTCTATATGGGCTGAAGATGATATGGATAACTTGCTGATTGTTACTAATTTAATAACAAACAAGTGGTCTACGGTTTTGTAAGGGACAATGTAAGGTGTATATTACAAATCCTTAGTTTCGTTTGAATCTATAGCTCCTTATGAAGTGAACCCAAATTAGGTAACTTCACAAGGGGCTTTATTTTTGGCTGCTTTTGAAGCCAAAGGAGTTAAAAGGGGTCAGAGTTAAAAGGGGTCAGAGCCGTTTTAAATAACCTATACTGAGGTAAATCATATCTACAGTAGGTTTTGATAATGCCAAGAAAACCGAGGGTATCGTTAGCGGGTGTCGCGGAGCATATTATTCAGCGAGGTAATAATAGACAAGCCACTTTTGCATGTGAAGACGACATGAAGGCTTATCTTACTTGGTTAAAACAATACAGCAAAAAATATAAAGTGGCGATTCATGCATGGGTATTGATGACGAACCATGTACATATATTGTGTAGCCCTGCTAGTAGTACTGGGATTTCGCAAATGATGCAGTCATTAGGGCGAATGTATGTCATGTATTTTAACAAGGCCTACAAACGAACAGGTACGCTTTGGGAAGGACGATATCGTTCTTGTTTGGTTCAAAATGAAGACTACTTGCTGGCGTTGTATCGTTATATTGAACTCAACCCTGTGAGAGCTGGAATGGTACAAGAGCCAAGTGAGTATAGTTGGTCTAGCTATCAATGTAATGGGCTAGGAAAACACAGTGAGTTAATCACTGCTCATCCAACGTATTTAGCTATTAACAAAAGTGTAACTATAAGGTCAGCTAATTATAGATCGTTATTTAGCCGACATGTATCGCCAAAGTTAATTAATGATATTAGGGAGTCTACCAATAAGGGGCTAGCCCTTGGCAGTGAGAAATTCAAAGTAAACGTGGAACGACTAAGCGGTAGATCTGTTGTTGAAGGTAAACGTGGCAGGCCAATTGGTTGGAAGAAACAGGTAAGCTACTGAACTTAAAAGAGTGTTTAAATTAGCCAATTGTTATCATTAATCAGTGGCTCTCTACTAACTTAATATGGATATAAAATGAAAGGAGCATATTTTTTATGGCTATCGTAATCTTTAGTCCACTAGTTTGGGCATACGATGGTTGGAGTACTGGTAAAGTATACCAAGTTAGGATTCAAGATGGGCGGGTGTTGATAAATCAAGTAGGAGCACTTAACCCAGGAAAATGCCCTAATACTGATTACCTGTATTTGCCTCAAGGCGATTCTGCATACCACAAAAATATGTTTTCTGCGGTGTTGACTGCTTATGCTGCCAATAAAACAGTTATGCTGGCTTTAAAGGGTTGTGCTAATGGTTACCCCTTGATATCAGAAGTATGGGTGAAGTAAATAAATAAAAGCAAAATAAAAGAAGTCAGAGAGGTAAAAATGAAGGGTGTTTAACACCTTTATTAATATCCCCCCTTCTCTAATTAACACATTCAGTATTTAAATTACTAATTTGACAAACTTTAGAGCCAGAAACTTTTACAATTTTATCACTAACTTTTAAGTTCGACGAGTTTAAAACAATTTGGTTACTTGAAATAATTTGATCAATATCACCAGCCGGGCTGGGGTCAATTTGTACATACCTGAAACGGATAAATCTTACCCATATTATTATAGTTTAGTTACCACTGCTTTAGTTAAAGAAAAGTCAGTATTCATTGCGAATATAAGTGTGTTTGATGGCAGCAAAGCGTGCGATATAACAAAAACGGGCTATGGCTTAGTTCTTAAAAAGTAGGGGGTTTGATAAGGAATGAATTATATTTTTACTGGTAAGTACATTGAAATAGTTACCAAAAAAAAACAACATTCATCAGTTGAATGTTCATTACGGCTAATAAAGGAGATAAAAATGAAGGCAATAATTATTGTGCTGTTCGCATTGATGGTGTCTATAAGCTCTTATGCAGGAAGCAGTTATGTATCAGGTAATATTACCAACCTAACAGCTGTGAAAAGTGGGGTTATGATTATGTTAGATTCTGGGTTACCTGATAATTGTTCAGGGTCGCCCTATGGTTGGATGTTAATCAAGCAAAGTAATACCGCTATAACTTCTGTAGTGCTAGCTGCTTGGGTCAGTGGAAAAAAGCAAGGTACGATTTATACCTCTGGTAGGGAAAATGGTACGGGTTATTGTTTGGTTGTTCAATTCGACCCAGCAGGTTAAAAATAAAAATATTAAGGAATAGGCTCATTTATTCACTCTTTTTTATTGGCGCTAAACGGTATAGAAAAGCTAGTAGAAAATGGGATGAAAAATACTCTTTTTATGTAAATGGAATGAATATATGTTGAAAATTTTAATGTGGGCCTTGCTAATAAATACATTACTTATCCCAATTAGTTATGCAGTTAATGTAACGGGTAAAGTACATGCGCTTGTTGATAATGCGGACGATTTGTGGGGAAAAGATACTGATTATGTTTTACTAAAAGGTATATCTAGTTTAGGCAATTGTAAAACGTCTCAAGGACTAGTAGTGATAAGGATCCCTGAGGCTGACTCACAAGCATTTGCAATGGCACTGGCAGCGCAAATGGCTGGCAAAAGAATTACCGTGGATATTGTTGATAGCCGTAGTGACGAGAGTGGTTACTGCATTATGAGGTATCTCTTTATCGTTAATGACTAATGGCATTTTAGGTTATCCCTGTTAACGTTTTTACAGGCTAATTGCTTTAGGTGTAATTGTTGTGAACTCTACCGGTATGTTTACATTGTAGGGGAATAAGCCTACCTGCCGGTTAAGCTTACTTTGTAGCCTGTGTAGGTAAAAGATAAGGAGTATAAACGGTGAAAAATAGTTTTAGAAAGTGTGTTTTAGGCGGGGTGGTCACTTTGTTACCTTGGAGTGCGTATTCTCTAGAAAGTTTTGTCGGTAAAGTTACATATCTAGAGCCTACCTATATGCCAACATCTATACGGTTTTCTATGGATGGTGGCAATGTAGCGTGTCCTGCAGGAAAGGCGGTTATCTGGTCAAGGGAAGATGCAGAAAATAATAAGATAGTCTATTCATCAATAATGGCAGCGATGATGGCAAAAAAATCTATACGTATTTATATTAATGATGGTGATACAAGTTGCAAGGCGCAATATTTACACTTGCTTAATTAAATTTAAGAGTTGATAAAGCACATAATAGGTTTATTGTTATTTAGCATAATATGTTCATTAGTTGCGCCTTTAATTACAAATTACAGGGTACTTTCAAAAGTAAATTTTAAATAAGCTCGATTAAATAAGGATGTTAAATGAAAAAACTATTGTTAGTAAACTTAGTAGTAATGTCTTCTACCTTCGTTAGTGCAAGCGATATCACTAGCATCAACGGTATTCGTATCCAAATGGATAATCAAAATTTCACTCAGCATAATAATGCGACTATTCGTTTAAGCGCGCCGTATTGTTTGGAGCAAAGTGCTGTGAATAGTGAGCTTAAGTACGGTAGCTGTGAATCGGAAAATTCAGATCAAAAGTTTAGTTATGTGAATAATAAGTTGATGTCTGTTTCTGGATCTTGTTTAGCTAGGGTAAATCAGAATAAGGTAACAAGTCTTGCTAACTCTGGGGGATGGACTAATTACTTTAGTACTACGGTCGCTTTTATTTCATGTAATGATGAGGATAATACTCAAAAATGGCAATTGTCACTCTTGAATAATAAGTATCAATTAAAGGCTTTAGAAGGAAATACCTGTCTCACCTTTGAGGGAGAGGTAGGTTTAGTCCACAGTTATCCGGGAGGTTCATATTCAGCACATTATGCCTTTGCAAATTTGAACAGCTGTGGTTTGAATACCACTCAGTTAATACATGGTGACTCTCCAATTATGGTTGTTGAGAAATATGTACCTATTATTATTCCCATGTAAATGTATCAAGTAAAAAGGGCTGTTATCTAAGGTGCTTATAACAACCAAAAAAGTTAGGATTGCTTATGAAGCTGAGGAGGGGCAGGTGGTCACCACTCGTTTAGTTTTTAAATTTACATAATTAGTGCATGGCTTACTGTTTATCTAGTGACGTAAATATCAGACATAAAAAAACCGCAATTAAGCGGTTTCTTATCATAGACGATGTATTGTCTATCGCCAAATCTAAAAGTCACTAGGTATAACTAATAGATCAAAAAGGTCTTGATTTGGTGGAGCGGGCGGGAATCGAACCCGCGTCCAAAAAGCCTACATCCTCGGTACTACATGTTTAGTCGCTTATTTATTTAACCAATTAGACGCCAAGCGACAGGCTTCGTCATGGTGAGCTTAATACTATTTCGCGGTTCAGCCTTAAGCGTGCTTCCCTCGCTATCCTATTTGGGGTGACCATCGATCCTCTAACCAATAGGAGAGATTTCAAGGCGATGGCTAGCCTAAGCGGCTAGTGCGAACGTATCGTCGTTAGCAATTATAGTTTTGCGGCTTTTTACGAGGCCAACCGCCCCTCGACATGCACCTTGGGTTTCGTGAATCTTGTCGAATCCTAGATCCGCCCCAAAGGTTTACAGTTTTCTACTTCTTTTCTAAGTATAGGCTCGATATGCCTATAAACACAGTATACAGCGCTTAACTTAATTAGACAACGTGGTATTTTTTAACCAGTTAAACAAACCTTATTAGGTAAGTTATCTGTCTAGGTTTTTGTTTTTCATTAAACGACCTTTATCAACAGCCCACTCTCGGTCTTTAATATCTGAACGTTTATCGTGATCTTTTTTACCTTTACCTAAATAAAACTCTAGTTTTACCCAGCATTGCTTCCAGTACATGGCAGTAGCAATGAGTGAGTAACCGTCACGTTCAACAGCGCCAATGAGTTTATCTAGTTCTCTACGATTAAGTAATAGCTTTCTATCACGATTTGGCTGACACACTACATGACTGGAGGCAGCATTAAGAGGCGTAATTTCAGCGCCTAATAAATAGGCTTCACGGTCTTTTATATGAACGTAACAGTCAGAAATATTAACCTTACCGCTTCTGATACTTTTTATTTCCCAACCTTGTAAGCTCATACCACCTTCAAACTTATCGGTTAGGGCATAATTGTGCCTAGCCTTTTTATTTAAAGCGATAGTACTGCTGTTAGATTTACTTTTAGATTTTTTCTTAGCCATCTTTATCTTCCATTCCTTTGCCGCAATAAGCAGCAAACGTGGTGATTATACTGAGAATGCATTGCTTTTACATAAGAAATTCATCTTTAGCATAAAATATTACACAATGATGCGCTTTTTGCGTCGTTTTGCTATCATGTCGGCCATTGAATAGGCTGTCGTGAGAAATAATGCCAACCATAAGTCGTAGTGCTTTAGTTATGCACAGTGTTGAACAAATGTATCAATTAATAAATGATATTTCAGCGTATCCTAAATTTTTGCCTGACTGTAATGACAGTAAGGTTGTAAGCCAAGACGAGCAAACTGTTACTGCTGCATTACTTGTTTCCAAAGGTGGATTAAGTAAGTGGTTCACTACAAAAAATACGCTCGTATCAAATGAGAAAATTCATTTATCGTTGGTTGATGGCCCTTTTAAAAAACTTGAAGGCTATTGGATATTCACGCCATTATCAGATGACGCATGTAAAATTAGCTTAGAGTTAGAATATGAGTTTTCTAATAAGCTTGTCTCATTAGCCTTTGGGAAAGTCTTTGGTCATTTTAGTAATAGCTTAGTACAAGTGTTTACTCAGCGAGCAAAAGAAATTTATGGAGTGAATGTTTAGTTATGACAGTAGATAATAATTCTGCACAGAGCATTAATGACTCTGGTGATGTAGAAAAAATCACTATAGAAGTGGTTTATGGTGTACCACATAAACAAAAAATACTAACAGTGTTAGTTGATGATTCTAGCACAGTAGAACAAGGCATAATTGCTTCAGGAGTTATTGAGTTATTTCCGGAAATTGACTTAACCGTTAATAAAGTAGGTGTGTGGAATAGGGTGGTAAAGTTAACTGAGATACTTAATGATCTTGATAGAATTGAAGTATACCGACCATTAATTGCAGACCCTAAAGATGTGCGTAAGCGTCGTGCTGAAAAAGCAAAGCTAGAAGGTCGTGCAGATAAAACTACCGGTGGCAGAGTTAATCCATTAAGAGTAGATGTGGATAAGTAGAAACAAAAAAACGGCTACTTGCCGTTTTTTATTTTCGAATGCGTGATTTATAATGTATAAATTACGCTATTAGCGTTAAATAAGCTTTTATTTTTTTGCTGCCGCTTTACTCTCAACTTCAGTAACTTGCTGAGTCTCAAATTTACTATTCGTTGCTGGCTGAGTTTCTATTGCAGGGGCATTGAATGGAGTATTGAAATTCTCAGAAAGCTTATAGTCACCTGATGCTGTAACTAATTTGTCATTAGAAAAGTTAATTATAAACTGCTTTCTCTGATCAAATTTTCTACTGCGGCCAGATTTTAACTTGTAGACATAACTCCAGGTGTCATCGTTAAAAGCATTTACCACAACAGGGCTACCTAGAATGAACTTAACCTGTTCTTTGGTCATACCTACCTGTAATTTATCAATACTCTTTTGCTCAAGGTAATTTCCTTGGGGGACATCATAGCGATATACCCAACTGGAACAAGCAGATAACGTTAAGACTGTTAAAACAATGGCAACACGAAAATACATAAAATTTATTTACCTTAAAGTAGCGCTAAATAATAGGCTAAAAGTGTGAGCAGGGATAATACCCAAGCACAGCTTGGATTCAAAGCTATTTATTTCATCAGTGTAAAAAATCCTATTACTCCAGTTTGGTCAAAATAGTTGTGAGTACTTGGCTCAGTGGCTTTTTCTGACGCAATGTGTTGATAAATAAATTAGCTGGCTAATAGCTCTTGTGCATTTGCTAAGCTGTGCTGTGATATTTTATCACCAGCTAACAAGCGAGCAATTTCTTTGACACGATTTGTTTTATTTAGTTCACTGACCTTTGTTTCTGTTAATTCACCATCGGTTAATTTACTCACAAATAGTTGTTGATGCCCTTTACAAGCCACTTGCGGTAGATGTGTCACACAAATAACTTGAGTATTCTTAGATAGCTGCTGTAGTTTTTTACCAACCATAGCCGCTGTTGGACCACTAATACCTACATCTACTTCGTCGAATATCAGGGTCGGTGTTATCACTTTGTCAGCCAAAATAACTTGCATGGCTAAACTAATGCGAGATAACTCTCCACCTGACGCAACCTTATGCATTGCCTCAAGCGCTTGGCCTGGATTAATACTCACTTGAAAACTAATATTGTCGGCGCCGTTAGTATTGATAACCTCTTTACCATTGTTAGTATTGCTCTCAACGGCAATATAAAACTGGCCATGGGGCATGTTCAGTTCTTGCATGCTTTTACTTATGCGCTTGCTGAGGCTTTGTGCGTATTTTATTCTCGACTTTGATAGGGTGTTGGCGCTTTCATGATAGTGCTGCTTAGTGAGTTCTAACTCTTCAATAATGGTATCAATACGAGTTTCATCTCCAGATATAGAAGCGAGTTGTTGCTTTAATTCACTATGAAAGTTCACTAAATCTTCTGGTGATAATTGATGTTTCTTCGCTAGCTGAAGGGCGGTCGAGTAACGCTCTTCAATAATGGCGTAACTTTGAGGATCTAACTCTAATTGCTGGTAATAGTGAGTTAAGTCGTTGCTGGCTTCATCTAATTGAATGAGTGCGCCGGATAATATTGCGGCAACATCGCTTAATTGATTATCAACCCTTGCAATTGAATTTATATTATCGCTACATTCTCGCAGTGAGTCTAAAATATTGAAATTATCATTTTCTGATAGTGTTTGTAATGTACTTAGTGTTGAATCAAGAAGGTCTTGGGCATTGCTATGTCTTTTGTAATCTTGTTCAAGTGTGGAGAATTCGTCCGCTTGCAATGCGAACTCATCAAGCTCGGTCACTTGGTATTGAATTAACTGTTGCTGAGCTTCACGCTGTTGTTTACTTTGCTGCAGCATTTCTAATTCTTTATTTAATTTATTCCACTGCTGTGAGTAATGTTTTACTGCGCTGACTAATGTTGGATGATTGGCGTAGTTGTCGAGCAAGCGGCACTGTTGGTTAGCTTTTACAATAAGTTGGTGATCATGCTGACCGTGAATATTAATTAATAATTGACCTATTTCTTTTAATTGTACTAAAGGTACTTGGCTACCATTAATATAGGATTTTGAACGGCCTTCAGCTGAAATAACACGACGAAGAATACATTCACTGTCGTGTTCAGCAACAAGTTCGTGTTGTTTTAACCAGGCTTTTGCCATTTTATTTTTCTTGGTTTCAAAAGTGGCTGCCAAATCAGCTTTTTTACAATTGGGCCTAACAACATTGGTGGTTGCTCTATCACCTAAACATAAACCTAAAGCATCAATGGCAATAGACTTACCTGCGCCTGTTTCACCAGTAATTGTGGTCATGCCTGATTGCCAATCAATATCAAGTGAGCGGACAATAGCAAAATTTTGAATGTTAAGTTGCAGCAGCATAGTTAATCCTAAACAATAGCATGAGTAAAAAACCAATACCTGTTAATTTATACAGGTATTGGTTTTTATTCAAGCTTATTTGCAACTATTTGCTTATTTATTGATAGGCGTTGGCATTAACACAGTCGTAATGCGCAAGTCATATCGCTTAATATAGTTTATTACCCCAACTTAATTTGTTACGTAATACATTAAAGTAATCATGATCTAACGGGTGAATTAAGCGAATACTGCATTCACTTTTTTTGATGATAACTTCATCGCCAGGCATAACCGTGAGAATAACGTGACCATCGCAGCTTACTTGTAGGTTTTCGTGATTATCATTAGCTAGAATTAATTTGATTTCACTATTGCCATCAACAACAATTGGTCTACTTGTTAAGGTGTGAGGAAACATAGGTACAAGTGAAAGTGCGTTTAAATTAGGCGTTAATATTGGACCACCAGCTGACATTGAATAAGCGGTTGACCCTGTAGGTGTTGATACAATTAAACCATCTGAGCGTTGGCTAAACATAAAACTACCGTCAATATATACTTCAAACTCGATCATGCTGGCGACTTTACCCGCATGCAGTACAGCTTCATTAACGGCACTGTTTGAGCTTTTCAGTTTTCCATGACGATAAACTTCAGCTTCAATAATAAAGCGTTGTTCACTGTGTGATTTTCCGGCAAGAATTTGTTCTAAAGGCTCTATGATTTCAGCAGGTGAAAGGTCCGTTAAAAAACCAAGGTTACCACGGTTGACGCCAATCACGCCAATGTCAAAACACGCTAATACACGAGCAGCGCCGAGCATATAACCGTCCCCACCAACCACAACCGCTAAATCTGCTTGCTCGCCAATATCGGTTAATGTACCGGTAATCATATTTTTGATGTCGAGTGACTGAGCTACTGACTGTTCAATAACAACTTTGTACTTATTAGCTGTTAGGTAGTCATGCAAGGTTTTTATTGTAGCGCTAGCGCCATCGTGATTTGGTTTGCCAATAAGGCCAATGGTTTTATAGAGTTGAGCCATAACGATTATTTACTTAGTTTGCTAGGTATAGTGGCAGTTTCGCTGGATTTTAATCACTTGTAAAGTTCACTTTTTTATAAAATGTATTAAATCGCGCTTGAATCCTTTTTCACAGCCCCCATAATGTCACCATTAGTTATAAAATTGAGGTTAATTCCATGACAACAGAGTCAAAAAACAACGAAGAAGAATTAAGTGCAGAACAATTAGCAGATGAAATTGTCCAGCAAGCAGAAGAACAAGTTGAAGAACAACACGAGCAAGCTGTAGAAGCGATTAGTCCTGAGCAAGAGAAGATTAATGAGTTAGAGCTAGCTTTAGCTGCTGCTCAGTCTACTGTTGTAGATCAAAAAGACTCGGTTATTCGTGCTAAAGCAGAAGTTGACAATATTCGACGTCGTGCTGCACAAGACGTTGAAAAAGCACGTAAATTTGCTTTGGAAAAGTTTGCTGGTGAAATGTTAACTAGTGTTGACAACTTAGAACGTGGTTTAGAAAATATTGATAAAGACGATGAAAGTAATAAAGCTATCATTGAAGGTATTGATCTTACGCTTCAAGGTTTAATTACTTCACTTGATAAATTTGGTGTTAAAGCGGTTGATCCTCAAGACCAACCTTTCAACCCTGAATTACATCAAGCGATGTCTATGCAAGAAGTACCTGATGTAGCGCCAAATACCGTTATTGCAGTTATGCAAAAAGGTTATGAGTTAAATGGTCGTTTAATTCGTCCAGCTATGGTGATGGTTTCTAAAGCAGCGCCAAGTGTAGATGCTACTGCCTAACTACATGTTATTAACGTAGCTAAAAGTTACCAAATAAATAGCAAAGAGTCAGTTCTTTGCTTTTTTTTGTCAAAAATAAAGCAAAGAGTGTTGAAAGATATCTACAAAAATTGGGTCTTTTAAATTAACACACCTTTATTATCTACTGTCTATCATGATTAATACTTTTAGATCTCTAAGTTATATATTTGTCGTTTTATTGTTTGCTGTCAGTTTGAAGGGGCAAGCCAGTGAACTGGCCAAACCCTGGCAGTTAAAAACACAAAGTGGTGAGTTAATCAGCTCAGCTCAATATAAAAACAAACCTATAATTCTGCACTTTTGGGCCACTTGGTGTCCTTATTGTAAAAAATTGCAACCCACTTTGGTTGAATTACAAAAAAAATATCAGGCACAAGGTGTTGAGTTGATCTCTATTAGTTTTAATGAAGATGAAGGGGTAATGCCTCAAGACGAGATCTACAGTAGAGGTTATTCTTTTTTAACCGCGGTAATGGGGGAGGAGGTTGCAAAAAATTATGGTGTAAGAGGCACACCAACTACTTTTTTCATTAATAGAAAAAATGAAATTATTTTTAAAACATCTAGCTCAAACAAAGCTGATCCTCGTCTTGAATTAGCACTAAAAGAAATTACTAAGATATAATTAAGCCTGTATTTAGCCGTTTCTAGTATTGTTCTACTGGCAGCTGCTTGTCTATATCTTACAACTTTTCACAAAATTTCAATAAAAAGTAAATTTTTTTGGCTTTTTTCCTTGTGAATAGTTGAAAAGCATTTTGTCGGCCCCACTTACTATTCAACAAACAATTTAATTAATATTACTTTGCTTTTTGTTAGCAAAGAATAATGAATAGGAGCTCCCAAGATGGGCAAAATTATTGGTATTGACCTAGGAACAACTAACTCATGTGTTGCTGTTTTAGATGGCGACAGTGTACGTGTTATTGAAAATGCAGAAGGCGATCGTACAACTCCTTCTATCATTGGTTATACAGCTGAAGGCGAAACTTTAGTAGGTCAACCTGCTAAACGTCAATCAGTGACTAACCCTGAAAATACTTTATATGCTATCAAGCGTTTAATCGGTCGTCGTTTCGAAGATAAAGAAACACAACGTGACATCGACATCATGCCATTTGGTATTGTTAAAGCTGACAACGGTGATGCTTGGGTTGAAGTTAAAGGCGAAAAAATTGCGCCACCACAAGTTTCAGCTGAAGTATTGAAGAAAATGAAGAAAACTGCTGAAGACTTCTTAGGTGAAACTGTAACAGAAGCAGTTATTACTGTTCCTGCTTACTTTAACGATTCACAACGTCAAGCAACTAAAGATGCTGGCCGTATTGCTGGTCTTGAAGTTAAACGTATTATCAACGAACCTACTGCTGCTGCTCTTGCTTACGGTATGGACAAAGCGAAAGGCGACAAAGTTGTTGCTGTATACGATTTAGGTGGTGGTACATTCGATATCTCAATTATTGAAATTGATGAAATGGAAGGCGAACATACTTTTGAAGTATTAGCGACTAATGGTGATACTCACTTAGGTGGTGAAGATTTTGATAACCGTCTAATCAACTACCTTGTAGCTGAATTCAAAAAAGACCAAGGCATGGATTTAACAACTGATCCACTTGCTATGCAACGTCTTAAAGAAGCTGCTGAGAAAGCAAAATGTGAGCTTTCTTCAGCACAGCAAACTGATGTTAACTTACCTTACATCACTGCTGATGCTTCAGGTCCTAAGCATATGAACATTAAAGTGACTCGTGCTAAGTTAGAGTCTCTTGTTGAAGATATGGTTAAAGCAACATTAGAGCCTCTTAAAGTAGCACTTAAAGATGCTGACTTATCAGTAAGTGACATTGATGATGTTATCTTAGTTGGTGGTCAAACACGTATGCCTATGGTTCAAGCTGCTGTTACTGATTTCTTCGGTAAAGAACCTCGTAAAGATGTTAACCCTGATGAAGCTGTAGCTTCTGGTGCTGCGGTACAAGCAGGTGTTCTTTCTGGTGATGTTACTGACGTGTTATTATTAGATGTTACGCCATTATCATTAGGTATTGAAACGATGGGCGGTGTAATGACTGCTGTAATCGAGAAAAACACTACAATCCCTACTAAGCAATCACAAACGTTTTCTACAGCTGATGATAACCAAGCTGCAGTAACTGTTCATGTTTGTCAAGGTGAGCGTAAACAAGCGTCTGCAAACAAATCACTTGGTCAATTTAACCTTGAAGGTATTGATCCAGCACCACGTGGTACACCACAAATCGAAGTAACTTTCGATATCGATGCTGATGGTATTTTGCATGTAACGGCGAAAGATAAAAATACAGGTAAAGAGCAAAAAATCACTATCAAAGCTTCTTCTGGTTTATCTGATGAAGAAGTAGAGCAAATGGTACGTGACGCTGAAGCTAACGCTGATGCCGATGCTAAGTTTGAAGAGTTAGTTCAAGCACGTAACCAAGCTGATGGTATGGTTCACGCTACTCGCAAGCAAGTTGAAGAAGCTGGCGAAGAGTTACCAAGCGAAGATAAAGAAAAAATTGAAGCTGCATTAAAAGAGCTTGAAGAAGCTGTTAAAGGTGATGATAAAGAAGCAATTGAAGCTAAAACTCAAGCGCTTATGGAAGCATCAGCTAAGTTAATGGAACTTGCTCAAGCTAAACAACAAGCTCAAGGCGCTCCTGAAGGCGCGGCTCCAGAAGCTGAAGGCGCAGCCCCAGCAGACGACGTAGTTGACGCTGAGTTTGAAGAAGTTAAAGACGACAAATAAAATAGTTTATTGAATCGTTAAGCTGCCGTTAAATCGCTTAATTTCTACGTCGAAGGTACTCACGTATAGTCATACGCTCCGTGCCTTCTTCTTGAACTAAAGCATTTAACTTAATCTTAATGTTCAAAAGAGTTAAGCTATGTCATCTATAACAGATACATAAAATAAAGCGTCGATATTTATCGACGCTTTTTGTGTGTTAAGTGTTAGTAAAAAACAATTTTTATTTGGTGCTGATTTTCCTGATGATTTTGAGGCGTAATAGTCAAAAGCACCAAGAAAATTAGCCTCAATCAACTTGAAGTAAAGAAATATATTTATGTCAAAACGTGATTATTATGAAACGCTAGGTGTTAGCCAAGACGCCTCTGAGAAAGAAGTTAAAAAAGCTTATAAAAAGTTAGCAATGAAGTATCACCCAGATCGTACTCAAGGTGATAAAGTGAAAGAAGAGACGTTTAAGGAAGTTAAAGAGGCTTATGAAATCCTCAATGACGACCAAAAACGTGCTGCCTATGACCAATATGGTCATGCTGCTTTTGAGCAAGGTGGTCACGGTGGTGGCGGTTTCGGTGGCGGCGGTGGTGGCTTTGGTCAAGACTTCGGCGATATCTTCGGTGACATATTCGGTGGCGGCGGCGGTGGTCGTGGACGTCAGCGTCAGCAGCGAGGCAGTGATTTACGTTATAACGTAGATTTATCACTAGAAGATGCTGTAAAAGGCAAAAGCTTAGAAATTAAAGTACCTACTTATGTAAGTTGTGATCCTTGTGATGGCTCAGGCGCTAAACCTGGTACTTCGGCTAAAACCTGTAGTACTTGTCATGGTCATGGCCAAGTGCAAATGCGTCAAGGTTTATTTGCCGTACAACAAACGTGTCCTACTTGTAGTGGCAACGGTAAAGTTATTACTGATAAGTGTTCTTCATGTCGTGGTCAAGGGCGTGTTGAGAAAACTAAAACCTTGTCAGTTAAAATCCCAGCAGGTGTTGATACTGGCGATAGAATTCGCTTATCGGGTGAAGGTGAAGCCGGCGAACATGGCGCACCAGCAGGTGACTTATATGTACAAGTAAATGTACGTGACCACGGAATATTTGTTCGTGATGAAAATCACTTATATTGTGAAGTGCCAATTAGTTTCGTAACCGCCGCTTTAGGTGGTGAAATTGAAGTACCAACACTTGGCGGAAAAGTTAAGTTGAAAGTACCTAAAGAAACACAAACAGGTAAGATGTTTCGTTTACGTGGTAAAGGTGTTAAATCAGTACGTAGTTCGTCTACGGGTGACTTGATGTGTAAAGTAGTACTTGAAACGCCAGTGAACTTATCAGGCGACCAAGCTGATCTATTACGTCAATTAGAAGAAAAAATGGCGAGCAGTAGTAAAAAACATAGTCCTAAAGAAACTGGTTTTTTTGATGGTGTTAAAAAGTTTTTTGACGACCTTAAAAGCTAAGCCTTTATAAATGCCGATTCATCGGCTTTATAAATAAAAAGCCCGTGATTATTTAACAATAATAACGGGCTTTTTTACGTGTTATTTAAATACGCTGAGTCTAAGCATCAGCTTTATACCAATTCCATTTAATTATTGCCCACTTGTGCTGGTTAAAATACCCCAAGAATTCGTTGCTCTCAATTCCAATAGCCAGCTATTGCTCAATCGAGCGCCTTACCTTGATTTATTTTTCCTTCGCACAACAAGATCACAA
>Ga0209292_1000448_pt1 | contig 53778 bp, 37 predicted proteins | sample GOMGulsemesocosm_2_FD_184634 | JGI IMG/M metagenome (GOLD analysis project Ga0209292, IMG submission 184634) | Methane-oxidizing microbial communities from mesocosms in the Gulf of Mexico - GOM9C Gulf of Mexico (SPAdes) (version 2) | ecosystem: Environmental > Aquatic > Marine > Cold seeps... | reverse complement strand
TAGGTAACATTCCTTTTACTGATTTTTCCACTAAACGAGCAGGGTCTTTCCCAAACAACTCAGTAGCAGTTAATGATTTTTGACCTCCAGGGTAACCTGTGTGACGGATGTAACTTTTTTCCGTCCACTTTTTACCAGTTAAGATGATTTTTTCTGCATTGATAACGATTACGTTATCTCCACAATCAACATGAGGTGTGTAGTTGGTTTTGAATTTTCCTCTGATAAGTTTTGCAACTATAGAAGACATTCTACCTAACGTTTGTCCTTCAGCGTCAACTAAAACCCATTCCTTATTAACGGTGTTTTTGTTTGCTGAAATAGTTTTGTAGCTTAATGTGTCCACACTAATTCTTTTTAATTATTAAACATTCCTTACTCTCGAAAGAGTTTGCAAAAGTACACTAAATAATTTGGTTAACAAAACTCTTTGAAAATGAATTTTTTAAAAGCATTCAGAGTTAGAATTATTGTATTTGTTTTCTAGTGTTTCAGTCCGTTGTAAAGTGGTTTTGTTGTATTAATTATGGACATGAAGTTTTTTTAATTTAAAAGAGAATAAAAAGTATATTATTTTATAGATTTGAATAACAAGGATGCTTTAAATGTTTTTAATAATTTTACAAGTGTCAAATGTCTACTGTTGATAAATAAAATGCTTCTTAATTTTGTTGTTTGTACTAAGTGGTTTTTCCGGCATGCCAATCTAGTTACGTCATAAGTGATGTTTTACTTCCGAATATTAATTCCTTTGTGATAAATGAAAGGTTTAAGGTGCTTTATGTCCAATTATAATGATAATACTATTGGTGTAAAATATGTGGGCTAGTATTTTAAGTCTCTGTTTTACTACAAAAGAAAAGGGAATGTCATACCTGACATTCCCTTTTTAATTTTAAATAGTAAGATTACTACTGTTCTTCATAAGCTTCTAATAAACTCATAGTAGCTTTAATTAAATCTTTAGTTTCTAATAATAAACTAAAATAAAGCGTTGTGTTTTTCGGGCTATCATCTTCAACTCTTGTTCTGGCAACTTGCTTTTTGATACGTTCGTTTACAGTATCAAGTAATTGTTGCTTTTCGTCAAGGATATTGTTGATATTATCAAAATTACGTTCTGAAAAAGTACTTTTAATTTTGCCGAATAAAGTTTTTAATTGTTGTTCTGTTTCTTTTAAATCTTTTATTTGGTTGAAACGTAACTTCAAGTGATTATTGTTTACATGTTTATGACTTGCTTTAGAAATATATTCTAAAGATTGTGACATATCCTGTAGGTTTCCTAATACATTAATATAAAAGTCACTCGCTCCAACACTTGACTCGTCTAAGTTTTTAATAAAATAGAAGATGTTGTCTTTTAAAGCTTCAACTTCCTCGTTCAATTTTTTAACTCCTTTTTTGCTCTTTTTAAGCCCTTCTAAATCTTGTTTAGCTAAACTGTCAATAGTATTTGTGTAAATTTTAGAAGTTCTGCTTACTACAGCTCTAATGTTATCAGCACTTTCCTCAACAACTCCTTGTACTGAGCTACTCTCTGCTTGTACTATTGTGTCTTCTTCTTTTTCAGCTCTTGCTTTTTTACGATGAGCAAGCATGTTTTTTATTAATAATATAGCTGTTAATAGTAGTAAAACAGGCACCATTACTTTTACATTCCATGAAATTAAGAATGCAACTACGGCAGCGGCACAAAATGCACTAAAGGCAGTTAAAAACCATCCTCCAATTACATTTAAAACTCCTGCAACACGGTATACTGCACTTTCAGCTCCCCAAGCTCTATCCGCTAAAGAGGTTCCCATTGCAACCATAAAAGTTACATATGTTGTTGATAATGGTAGTTTATATGAGGTAGCAATCGAAATTAAAATTCCTGCAACCATTAGGTTCACTGATGCTCTTACCATATCAAAAGCTGGTAATTCATAAGTTTTGTCCCTTGAAAGTTCAATTACTGGCTTTTCAAATTGAGTGTTGATTCTTTTTGAAAATACATCAGGTGTAATAGAAGTGAAAGTTCTTGATAAAAATATAGCACTTCTAACAACTCCTCTTGACACAAAATTTGGTTTGAAACGTTCTTTTGTTTCTCCTTGGCTAGATAGGTTTAAAGATGTTTTTAAAACTTCTTTTGATTTAGATGAAAACCATAAAGTAGCAACCATAACCGCACTTGCTAAAAATAACCAAAGTGTAGGTGTAGGGACTTTCTTTCCTAAAGCATCCATTGCGAATTCAGTTGCGGGAATTCCTGACCCACTCCAAGCTTCAAATGATTGCCATCCTGCAATTGGTACACCAATAAAGTTTACTAAATCGTTACCTGCAAAAGCTAATGCTAATGAAAAAGTACCAATGATAATGATTAATTTATAGATGTTTTGATTGAAAAACTTCATGAAAACATAAGAGAATCCAGTCCAGAAAATAAAGAAAGCTGCCACTAATTCGAGTACGTATGATTCTAAGAATTTTTTAATTGTTAATCCGTTAGTGAAGTTAAAGCTCTGTTTTGCAATATCAGCTCCTTTAATTCCTTTCATTAATATAAAATACACTAAAGCTGTTAAGGCTATACCACCAAATAAAGCGCCAACCCAAGTAGCCTTTTTTTCAAAATGAAAGGATAATAATATTCGTGATATATATTGTACCAATGCACCTACGGAGAATGCAACTACTACGGAAAGGAGTATTCCTCCAATAATTTGTTTTGCTTTTTCAGTGTTAATATAGGTAAACAAGTCAGCGTATGTTTGGGAGTCATCACCACTAATTTTTATTAAGGCAATACAAACCGCTGCTCCTAGTAAGTTAAATACAATGGAAACCGTAGTTGATGTAGGCATTCCGAGTGTATTGAAAATGTCCAATAATAATATGTCAGTAATCATAACTGCCATGAAAATGATCATAATTTCGTCAAACATAAAGTTGCCGGGAACAAAAATTCCTTTACGAGCAACTTCCATCATTCCACTTGAAAATAAAGCCCCACAAGCAATACCAATACTGGCAACAATCATTATGGTTTTAAATGAAACAGCTTTTGATCCTATAGCAGAATTCAAAAAATTTACGGCGTCATTACTAACACCAACAACTAAATCGATTACTGCTAATACACCTAGCGCAATAACCATTAAAAGATAAATATTATCCATAATTAAAACATTTTTATTGAAAGTAACGCTGCAAACGTACTCCAAATAAAAAACTCCAATGTTACGGGAATGTTATCAATTAATAAAAATAAAAACACCACAAACGCTACTTTGCTAGTAAATAGGGTATTGGTTGTGGTGTGTGTTCTTGATTTTGCGTTTTTTTAAAAGTATATGTTCTGTTAGGATTATTTTTTCTTTTGATGTTTCAATACTTCCGCGTCAATGTAGAATATAATTTCTTCAGCAATGTTTTTAATCAAATCACCAACACGTTCCATTTTTTTGATAACTGAAAAAAGTAATAAAGCTTCCGCTATAATGTTGTTGTCTTTTTTAATCTCGATTTCTAAAATTTTGAAAGACTCCGTATTTATGTTGTCTAGTATTTTATCTTTTTTAAATACTTTTCGTGCTGACTTTACATATTTATTTGTGTAAGCATCACTGATATTATCGAACATTTTAACAATGGTGTCATACATTTTTTGAAACTGGACTGCTTCAATTAAGTGTGGTTGTATTTTTTTATCAACCTCAACAACGTATTTGGATATGCTGCATGCATGATCAGCAATTCGCTCCAGGTCAAAATTAATTTTACGAATGGCCATGATAAATCGCAAATCATTAGCTACTGGATTGTACAGCGCTAAAAATTTTTCGCAACTTTTTTCAATTCTTAAATCTAATGCGTTTACACGTATTTCGGTTAGGATTACTTCTTCTGCTAAATCGCTATCATGATTTAAAAAGGCGTCTTTTGCTTTTTCTAATTGAGCAATACAAATTGCTAGCATTTCAGCTCCTGATTCATTTAGCAGATCTCTTTGATATTGTGCGTTTGCCATACTGTTTTATTTATATAAAAGTAAAACTTATCCGAAACGACCAGTAATGTAGTTTTCGGTTTGTTTTTTTTCTGGGTTTGTAAAAATTGTTTTTGTTTTTCCGTATTCAATGAGTTCTCCTAAGTAGAAAAAAGCTGTATAGTCACTAATTCTGCTTGCTTGTTGCATGTTGTGCGTAACGATAACAATTGTATATTTTTCTTTTAGCTTAAATATTAATTCTTCTACTTTTGCGGTAGAAATAGGATCTAAGGCAGAAGTAGGTTCGTCCATTAATATAATAGAAGGTTGAACTGCTAAGGTACGTGCAATGCATAAGCGTTGTTGTTGCCCACCAGATAAAGCCATAGCTGATTTTTTTAAATCATCTTTTACCTCATCCCAAAGAGCTACTTGTTTTAAGCAATCAATTACACGTTCTTCTATTAATTGTTTGTCGGTTATTCCTTGTATTTTCAAACCATAGGCAACGTTATCAAAAATTGATTTAGGGAATGGATTTGGTTTTTGAAAAACCATTCCTATTTCTTTTCGCAATTCTTCTACGTTTACTTTTTTCTTGTAGATGTTTTTTCCGTTAACTTTTATGTCACCTTCCATTTTAAAACTTTCAACATAGTCATTCATTCTGTTGAATAGCCTTAAAAAAGTTGATTTTCCACAACCAGAAGGCCCAATAAAGGCTGTAACGGTGTTTGGTTTAATGTTCATGTCAATACCTTTTATAGCATTGAAATCATCATACCAAACTTTTACGTTTTTAACTTCTATTTTATTCTTCTTTTTTAAAGAAGAATCTATAGTTTTTTCTAGTGGAATTTGTTCTATAACTGTTTCCATAACTTATTTTAGTTTCTTTTGCCATTTGTTTCTAAAGTAAACGGCTATACCATTCATAACGAATGTGATTAGTAATAAAATGATAATTGCTGCTGCTGCATTTTCAATGAAACCATGTTGTGGCCTTGAAATCCAATTGAATATTTGTATGGGTAATACTGAAAATTCATCCATTGGGCTTTCTGGAGCGAAAGGCACATAGGCCAAAGCTCCAACTACAATTAAAGGAGCGGTTTCACCAACAGCTCTTGAAAGTGCTAAAATAACACCGGTTAAAATACCACCTGATGAAGCAGGTAATACTTGGTTCCATATGGTTTGCCATTTAGAAGCTCCTAGTGCAAAAGATGCATCCTTTACAGTTTTAGGAACTGCTTTTATAGCTTCTCTAGTAGCAACAATGATTATTGGTAAAATTAAGAGCGATAAGGTTAAACTTCCTGCTAAAACACTAGCGCCAAGGCTCATTATTCTCACAAAAACTTCTAATCCTAATAATCCGTATATAATTGAAGGTACTCCAGCAAGATTTGAGATGTTGATTTCTAGTATAGCAGAAAACTTATTTTTCTTTCCGTACTCTTCTAAATAAACACCAGCTGCAACACCAACAGGGAATGCAATTACTGTTGTTAATAAAAGTATCCATATACTTCCCATTAAAGCGGTGTAAATACCTGCTTTTTCTGGTTTCCTTGATGGAAGGTCAATGATAAATTTCCAATCAATCCTCATGATTCCATCAATTAGGATGTCGCCAATAAAGACAGCTAGTAAGATTAAGCCAAATAAAGTACAGCCGATACCCCAAACTTTAAAAAGCTGATCTTTAAGTCTGTTTTTTTGAATACTATTCATAACGTTCTTGGTATTTTTTTCTAATTCTGTAGCTTAAAGTGTTTAGTAAAAATGTAAACACAAATAGTGTGATTCCAGCAGCAAATATGGTTCTGTATTCAACCGATCCATGTTCTACATCGCCTAAACTAACTTGAACAATATAAGCGGTTATTGTTTCTACAGGAACAGTTGGGTCAAGTGTTAAGCGAGGTTGTTGACCAGCAGCTACAGCAACAATCATAGTTTCTCCAATAGCTCTTGAAATTGCTAAAATAATTGAAACAATAATTCCAGATGATGCTGCTGGAACTACTACTTTAAATGCTGTTTGTAGTTTAGTGGCCCCCATACCAAACGAAGCTTCTCTGAGTGTGTTCGGCACCGCGTGTAAGGCATCTTCCGAAATTGAAGAGATGTAAGGAATAATCATAATTCCCATTACAAAACCTGCCGATAAGGAGTTAAAACCTGAAAGACCAGGAATAATTTGTTGTAAAAATGGAGTAACAACAATCAGTGCAAAAAAACCATACACTACAGTGGGCACTGCGGCTAGTAATTCCAACAAAGGTTTTACTACTTTCCTAAAGTTTTTTGGTGCGTATTCACTCAGGTAAATACTAATTGACAAGCCAATTGGTAAGGCTACAGAAATGGCAATAAATGATGTTAATAATGTTCCTGATAATAATGGAAGTATACCATAGTGTTTGTCGGCAAATAACGGAGTCCATTGTGTATCAGTAAAAAAATCAATTATAGAAACTTCGCTGAAAAAATGAAATGCCTCAATAGCAAGTACCAATACAATTCCTATAGTAATAGCAATTGTAATTAATGCACTTAGTAGTAGTGATTTTTCAATTACAAGTTCTTTTATTTTACGCATTTTATTTTGTGAACAAGGAAATCAGGTAACTATGGATGTTACCTGATTGTCCAGATTAAACTTCTGCTTATTTGTTACTTTCAACAAAAGTTTTAAAACTTTCTTTTTGTGCTGCGTATTTGTCAGCTGGTAATGGAATATAGCCAACATCTTTTGATAAATCTCCTGCGTTATCAATATAAAAGTTTACAAATTCAACTACTTCTGGTGATTTTACTGAAGTACTGTTTACGTATACAAATAACGGGCGTGATAATGGTTTGTATGTTCCGTTTTTAACAGTTTCTAAAGAAGGTTTCACTACTTCAGTACCGTTATGCACACCTATTAAAGATAATTTATCTTTGTTTTCAGCATAATAAGCTAATCCGAAGAATCCTAATGCGAATTTATCTCCTGCGATTCCTTGTACTAAAACATGATCGTCTTCACTAGCAGTATAATCACCGCGAGTACCAATTTTTTTACCACAGATAGCTTCTGAAAAATAATCATATGTACCTGAAGCAGTTCCAGGTCCGAATAAATGAATTTCCTCATTTGGCCACTCTGGACGAATTTGATTCCATTTCATTATTTTCCCTTGAGCACTAGGCTCCCATATTTTTTTTAATTCTGCTACAGTAAAAGAGTCTACCCAGTCATTTGCAGGGTTAATAGTTACTGCTAAACCATCATAAGCTACTTCAAGTTCTAGGTAGTTAATGTTATTAGCTTTACAAGCTGCTTTTTCTTTTGATTTAATTGGGCGAGATGCATTCGATAGGTTTGTTTCTCCTCTAGAAAACTTTTTAAATCCTCCTCCAGTTCCAGAAACTCCAACGGTAACTTTTACTTGTGGCTCAACTGATCTGAATTCTTCAGCAACAGCTTCAGTAATTGGAAATACAGTGCTTGATCCATCTATTTTAATAGTTCCTGACAATTCCGTTTTAGCGTTTTTAGTAAGAGATTTGTCTTCTTTCTTTTTTCCACATGCAACTAATAAGATAGTTGCTGTTAACATAATTACAATTTTTTTCATCTTTTTGTATGTGTGTTTTTTGCATTACAAACATACAGCGGAAGGATTGTGTAAAAGTTACCTAAAAACAAAGAAAGTGTTATTGTAGTGTTATGAAAATAAAGGAGTGGTTAACGTTAAAATAACATTGGAAAATATGGTATAAAAAAAGAACCCTGAGCAGGGTTCTTTTTTAGAAATTGTATGTTGTTTGTTATCCTAGAAATGGATGTCAAATTGTAAACGGTATTCTAATCCTCCTGATTTAACGCCTGTATTGTCAGTGTAAGTAATATCCGATTGTACTTTTAGTTTATGACCTACAATGTATTTAGATACTCCAGCTGTATAGTAATTAGTTGCAACACCTGCTCCGTTAAACTTCACGTTTGTAAAACGTCCTGTTGCTTCCCAGTTTGATTTAAATAAGTAACCAGCTTGTAGGTTTGTAGCGTTTCCAGTTTTTACTGCAGCCGTTGTGTTTTCGTTAGTGTCTCTGTTTGCATATTCTCCCATAAAAGAAAACCCTTTGTACTTAAACATAGCGTCAACAAAAAGAGTATTTACATTTGCTTGGTCAAAACCTTCCGCCAATGTAGCGTTTACCATATAGCTTCCTTGACTTCCTTTGTCTTTTACAGCCTTGTCATTTAAGTTGTAAGTAGCTCCTATTGCTAATTTCGGAGATGGCTCTCTTTTTAAGTCACTTCCGCTATAATCTCCTTTTCCTTGGAATTTTCCAAAAGGTAACATTTCAATTCTAGCAGTATATTGGTGACCTCCTAAGTTTCCGGTAGTAATATTTCTTCCTTCTCCTTGAGAAATGGCAAACATATCTCGTACTATAAATTTGTCAGTTATGTTAAAGTGATGTCTTATTTGTAATCCTAAATCACGGTCAATATTAAAGTTACTATTTAGTTTAGATCGATCAACAAGTTGTAAATTCCCTGAAGATATTACACGTTCTCTATTTCCAGGTAGCTTAGTTTGACCTGCCCATAAACTAAAGTTTTTGTAGAAATTCCATTTTATAACGGCGTCTAAAATATATCTCGGAGCATCACTTGTGTATTCGGAAGCACCGCTAATATCTCTGTTTGATAACCCTAATTCTAATTTATAAGTAAGTTTAGGGCTGTATGCATAACCTCCAAATTTTAAACGTGCTCTTCTTACTAAAAAGTTGCTTTCCAACTTTTCAAAATCACCATTTCCATTGATGTCCCATACATTTGTTGCTAAAAATTGCATTCTAGCACCAATCTTCATAGTCCAGGTGCTGTCTTTCCCTACTAAGTTAAATAATCCTTTTCCAAATTTAGGGCTGTTTGTTTCTTGAGCTATTGCTGATAATCCAATTAAGATTATAAATACAGATAAATAACTTTTTAAATTTTTCATTTTATGGTGTCTTAATATTTTTTGCACTGCAAATAACCGTACTTAATGTTAAGTTAATGTTAAGTGAGCGTAAATAAATGAATATCATTGATAAGTAATAAGTTTATGTTATTTTAAGTTTAGTTTAACATGTGTAGAACGTGGAAAATAGAAGATATCTATTTATATTTGTTAAAAAATTTAACAAAGAGTGCTCAAACCGTTTTCTATACTATTGCTTTCATGCATTGTAACAATAACAATTTTATCTCCTTCAGTGATGTCGTTGATGAATATTGATTATTGTTTAGTGTCGGAAAACTTTACAGATGATGAAAAGGAAACAGAACAAGAAATAGAAGACATAGATAGTGAGTCAGAGGAAAAAGAACACTTTTTTTTGTCGTTAACTATTGAAAATAATTTTTTCTTTAATAGAAACACTCAAATGCCAATAGTTGTAATTGATGTGATGTCAACTTGTTTTTTAGACATACATCTCCCACCTCCAGACTTCTGGCTATAACTTAATATATTTTATTTATTTATTTCACCTTAGCTTTTATTATATAATAAAGGCTCATTAACTATTATATTTATGTTTAAACATTTTAAAGGCGATTTATTCGGTGGTATTACTGCTGGTATAGTTGCATTACCTTTAGCATTAGCTTTTGGTGTAAGTTCTGGTTTAGGACCAAGCGCAGGGCTTTACGGAGCCATTTTTGTAAGTTTCTTTGCCGCGTTTTTCGGAGGAACCAGTACTCAAATTTCGGGACCTACAGCACCAATGACTGCTGTAAGTATGGTTGTAATTGCGGGGATAGTTGCTACTTTCGATGGTGATATATCAAAAGCATTACCCGCTATTTTAATGGTGTTTTTATTAGCAGGATTAATGCAAGTAGGACTTGGATTATTGGGCTTAGGAAAATACATTAAATATATTCCGTATCCAGTTGTTTCTGGATTTATGACAGCTATAGGTGTCATAATTTTAATAACCCAAATATTACCTTCAATTGGATATTACCCAAAAGAAGATGTTGCGTTCGTGGAGCAATTTAAACCCTATGCAGAAGAAGTAATACTGGATAATATTTTAAAAGAAGAAGCGGGAGAGGGAATTTTAGTATTAGAAAATTTCAAAGAAACTATTAAGCAGGCAGGAACTATTACGCAAGATCAAATACTTAAAGAGTCAGAAACATTAGCCAAAACAGATGCTTCAGGAGTTTTAGGAACACTTAAAATATTACCGCGTGCATTACAACATATTAATTGGCTAGAGCTACTATTAGCTTTAGGAACAATCATCATAATTTTTGGATTTAAGCGAATAACTACAAAAGTACCAAGTACACTTGTAGCGTTGCTGGTAATGTCAGGAATTGCAATTGGATTTGGATTGGATTATAGATCAATACAAGAGATTCCTGGGGGATTACCAATTCCTAATTTAGAGATGTTTACAAGTTTTAAATTAAACAGTATTACTCCATATATTTTTACGGCATTTACGTTGGCATTATTAGGAGCAATAGATTCATTGTTAACATCAGTTGTTGCTGATAACATGACCAAAACCAAGCACAACCCAAACAAGGAATTGATAGGTCAAGGAATTGGAAATAGTGTCGCTGCAATTTTTGGAGGTATTCCAGGTGCAGGAGCAACTATAAGGACAGTTGTAAATATAAATGCAGGTGGTAAAACTAGGCTTTCAGGTATGATAGCAGGTTTAATGTTGCTTGTTATATTGTTAGCTTTAGGGCCAATTGCATCACAAATTCCAGCTGCTGTATTGGCAGGGATATTAGTAACAGTTGGTATTGGTGTTATGGATTACAAAGGATTAAAAGCAATACCGTATATGCCACGTCCTGAAGTAATAATAATGCTTGTTGTACTAGTATTGTCTTCCGTATGGAATTTAGTTTATGCAGTAGGGATTGGGTTGGTAATAGCTTGCTTAATGTTTATGAAAAAAATGGGAGATCTTACTACAGAAGATTCTGATGTAAAACAATTAAAAGAAAAAGAGTGGCCTGATGAAATTGGTTTTCCTGAGAAGTTTGATGAACAAGTATTTATCAAGCATATCAAAGGGCCATTGTTTTTTGGGTCAACAAGTGATTTTCAGCAACTAGCAAAACAAATACCTGAAACTGCGTCAACTATTATAATAAGGATGGATAGAATGCCATATATTGATCAGTCTGGGTTATATGCAATGGAAGATGTTTTAGTAGATCTTGTAAAGAGAGGTAAAAAGGTAGCATTGGTTGGTATTTTAGAACAGCCCAAATACATGTTGGAACGGATAGATATTATCCCTAATTTAGTTTCTACAGAGTTACTGTTTGAAAACTTTACAGATTGTTTAAACTGGATTAAAAAAAATAATTAAATTGATAGAATATGAGAACACAAACAAAAATAACTCAAGATAACCTTACACCAAAAGATGCTCATAATATTTTGGTAGAAGGAAATAAAAGATTTACACAAAATTTAAAAGCACAAAGAGACTTACAAGCTCAAGTGTTGGCAACTAGTCATGGGCAGTATCCTTTTGCTGTTATATTGAGCTGTATAGATTCAAGAGTTCCTGCAGAGTTGGTTTTTGACCAAGGTATTGGTGATGTTTTTAGCGCAAGAGTAGCTGGGAATATCATTAATGAAGATATCTTAGGTTCAATGGAATATGCTTGTAAAGTAGCTGGTTCAAAAATAGTTGTTGTTATGGGGCACTCTAAGTGTGGAGCAGTAACTTCAGCATGTAAACATGTTGAGTTGGGTAATATCACAGCGTTACTTGATAAAATTCAACCAGCAGTAAAAGCTATTGATGAAGAAATGAGTGATACTAAGGTAGAGAAAGTAGCAGCTATGAATGTGAAATTATCTATTGAAAGAATCAGGAATGAAAGTCCAATCTTATTAGAAATGGAAAAAGAAGGTCAAATAGAAATAGTTGGTGCAATGTATAATGTTACTGACGGAACTGTTACTTTTTACGAATAGTAAATTGTAAGTTTTATTCTATCATATTATAAAAGGAGCTCAATAGGAGCTCCTTTTTTTGATTATTCAAATGCCTCATTCTGAAATAAGTTGATGCAAAACCAGCTTATGCCAATTAAAATTCAACAAGCACAATTAAATAGTTTACCCAATCAAGTTGGGCACATGCCTTTTACATCTTTTTATCGCTAAAAAATATAACCGTAACTATACCTCGACAAGCTCAGCACAGGCGCTATGGGTATATTTTTAAACCTATCTAAAAAAAACTAATTCAATTTTATTGGAAGCTCCTTGAAATTTAATTGGTATTATTTCAGGATGAGATATTTATAAAAATTAAAAAGGGGTAATATAAATCACCCCTTTTTGTTAAACTAAACAATAACTCAACCTTGCAAAAAATAAAAAGACTTCGTTTAGTTTAAAATAAACAACACAATAAAAATGTTTTTTTTTAGTCTTTGAAATAATTTTTATAAACCTCTAGTCCATCCTAATGCCCAAGTTGGCGCTTGAGCTCCGTTTCCAGCTCCAGAATTTGTTCCTTCTATTAAATAGCTTGAGTTTGTACCTTGGTACTGGCTTTTTGTAGTAACACTTGAGCTAAATTGAATGTTATTAAAAGTAATGTTTCCACTATCAACATTTGTGTTAGCAGCTGGGTCAGTTGCAGCATCCTTAATTTTAATACCTAATTCAAAACCAGAAATAAAGATATTAGATGCGGTCCAGTTTCCACCACCTTCTTTGATGTATAATGCACCTTCTGATCCAGTATTAATTATCGAAATATCTTTTAAAGTAGCAGTTGTAGTAGGTGTAGCACTTCCGTTATCACCATTGTTAGATCCTTCAATTCCAGCTTTAGTACCTTGGTTTATGTACCAGTATTGTCCTATTCCAGCCCATCCATCAGCAAAATCAATTGAATCATCCCCACTAGCTGTAGAGACTAAATAGGTTCCGTTTACTGTTCCTCCAAAAAATTCGATTCCATCATCTCCTCCGTTGTATGACTGTACATATTCAAATGTAGTACCTGCTCCAACAGCAAATAATGAAACTCCGTTAAACTCCTTAGTAGCACTAAAGTTAGCGCCAGTATATTCAACTCTTAAATATTGAATTGTTCCTGAGTTATCGTTTACATCAGCACCACCATAAGTTAAGTCAGAAACTTCAGCTGTAGCTGTTTCACCATTTGAACCGGCTTTGTTTGTAGGCGCATGACCGCAAATAACTAAACCTCCCCAATCACCAGGTGCTGGATTGCTACTAGCAGAAGTCATTACTACAGGTTGCGTAGCAGTACCTAAAACATCTATTTTAGCTCCTTGCGCAACAGCTATATATGAACTAGTTCCTCCAGACGCTTCAATAACTGTTCCAGCTGGTATAACTAATCTTGCACCATCATTAACTATTAATGCTCCGGTTAAGTTGTATGTTTTTGTAGCGTCTAATGTTACAGTTCCACTATTAATATCTCCTTTTAAATTAGCTGGGTCAGCTGTAAAAGTATCTGTAAGGATTGGAGTTACAACATCATTAGAGTCATCATCAGAACAACTTGTGAATATTGTAGTAGCAGCAAAAGCTAATAATAAAATTGATTTTTTCATTTTCTTTTAAATTTATGTTTGTTGTTAATTACACTACAAATTAATAGCTTTAATAAGGGTTGAGTTTTACCAAAACATCAACTGTTTGTTAAGTATAAATGACGTATGTTAACTTAAAGTAAAACAGGCGGAAACAAAAAAGACTAGCGTTTGGCTAGTCTTTTTTAATATAATTAATGTGACTTTAAAACAAATCGTATTTTATGGATAGGTTAGCATTAATTCCTCTTTGATAGGATTTAACTGCTACTTTACCTGTTTCATTATCTTGATATCTTTTTATTTCAGCATTTAAAATATTTTTTACTGATAACCCAGCGCTCATTCGTTTGCTTATTTTTGATTTTAAAATGAAATCAAGTGTAAATAAAGCCTCATTTATCAAATCTCCTTTTCCAGCCGATCCAATTGCATACACATTTTCCGAAGTGTAATTTCCTATAATTGTTGCAAGGATGTTTTTGTGTTTACTAAACTCTTTTAAAAAACTAAGGTCAGTGTTAAATATGATGTTTGATGCTCCAGTTAGTTGTCCGCTATCATTTGTAAAATTTACATTCAGGTCAGTTTCTTGAGTAACTTTGTTTTTGTCAAAATCCTGGTCAGAAACCATAAACGCTCCGTTAAACCCAAAGGATAATTTATGTGTTAAATCAGCGTCACCTTTTGTGTTGGTTTTATTTATAAGATCTTTTTTAAATTCTAATTCAGTTCCTACAATTGTTGCTTGCTTTCCAGAGTTTACCCATGAAATATCATTTGTAGCTGAAGCAACAATAGTTTCATTAATCGGATTTTGAATTAACTTACCAAAACCAGTTATCGAAATTACTTCTCCTGCTTTAGGAAAGTATTCCCATCTGATGTCGGCATTATAATTTGTAGACGAATATAAATCAGGGTTACCAAATTTTGATCCTTCAACATCTTCATATAAAAAAGGAGCCCTTTCCTTAAATTGTGGTAAAGTGTATGATTTACTACCAGCAAATTTTAAATTTTGCTTTTCGGTTAATTCATATTTGACGGATGCGTTTGGCATTACTTCAACTTTATCAAATGAGTTTTCATCTCCTGGATTAAGTGAAGTAACCCATTCAATTTCTTGAGTAACTTGTTCAGCTCGTACTCCAATCACTGTAGTTAATTTGGGGTTTATTTGATATTGAATATTTCCAAAACCGCTATTAATTATCTGTGTTCCACTATAGGTTTGTGGAGCTAAAGCATTTGGTGTGTTTACATCTCCTCTAAAGGTTTTAATTTTGAAATACCCTGCATTCAAGTTTGCTTGGTTAAAGTAGGCATCAAGGTTGTTTATATCAACAATAGGTTGAGCAACAGTTCTGTTAACTGCAAAGTTAAATTGAGTTGCTTCCAGAGCTACATTTTTAAATCTCCCACTATACCCAAAAGTAACTTTTCCTTTATAGGCTTCTTCTTCATTTTTTGAAAAACGATAGCTACTTTCAATGTTAGCCGAAAATTCGTTTTCAGTTAATTCTTCAAAGTAACGGTGATTGTTAGAATCTGAAATATCAGAAACTGTTTTTGGTGAGTTTAGCGGATTGTCATTATCAGTAGGAACCAACATTACTTGTCTTCTATCTGGGGTATTGTTGATAACAGCGTTATAGCCTAATGCCCAATTTAAGTTGCTACGGCCATTAAATTTATGTGCTCCTAAAAGTTGGTTAACGATTAGTTGTGTTTCATTAAAAGTTGAACGTCTTATAAATCCACCACCATTTTCTGCGTTATCAAAAATGTTAATTGTTCCTGAATAATCACTTAAATTTTGATTGGACGAATTAATGAAAAGTGAATTTGTTTTCAGTATGTTATTTTGGTTAAATTTATACGCTAGATTCAACATACCGGTAGTATTAGTCTCGTATGAATATGATTCGTATACATAATCAGAACTAGCAATACCATTGGTGTTTATATTTCCTTTTGTGACCCCTTCAATATAGTTGAATTTATTAGTAAAAGAGGCCGTAGCAAATACACTTAGCCTATGGTCGTTTTTAAAATCAAACTTAGTTCCTCCGGTTAGCGAAAAACTTTGGTTAAATGGTGATTTTGTTTCGCTATCCAAGCTTGTTGGAAATTTATAACTTGATAAAGGATTGTTAGGTTGTTTTTGATTGTAGAAGCCTAAATAATTTGGGCCATCTTGTAAATAGAATTTATCAACATTAAACGCATTGAAGTTTACGCCACTTCCGTAGCCTATTTTTAGGTCGTTTTTTCCATGGTGGTTCTTTGAAACAATATTTACATTAGCTCCGCCAAAATCACCATATATTTTATTGTGATATATTTTATTAATATCGATATACTCCACAATATCTGTAGAAAAAATATCAAGCGAAATATTTTTCCTAGAAGGATTGTTGGAAGGTAAGGGTAGGCTATTCAACGTAGTTGAGTTATACCGATCACCTAAACCTCTAACAAAAATGTTTTTTGAACCTTCTTGTTTTGAAATACCTGAGGCTTTGGTGATTGCCGATGCAACATCAGAAACTCCTTTCTTGGCTAATTCTTGAGCTCCGATTTGTTGTTTAATTCCAACGGCTTTTTTTTGTGCAATTAATAATGTGTTTTCCTTTTGTCTATTCGTTTGTGCTACAATAACTACTTGTTCTAAAGAGTTTGCTTCAAGTGTTTTGTTGATCGTTTTATTATCACTTATAGTAATATTCTCTTTAGTTGAGTTGTACCCTACATAACTATATTCTAAGGTGTAGGTTCCGGGGTATACTTCCAAGGTGTAATTACCGTCAAAATCGGTCTGTACTCCGGTAGTTGTTCCGTCAATTATAACTGTGGCTCCTAATAAAGGTTCGTTATCCATTTCTCCATCTAAAACTTTTCCCGATATTTGAACTTTATCTTGAGCAAATGCAATAGTTGTAAATAAGGAAATCAGTAATAAAAAATTTTTCATTTTTGTTGTGTTTGTTTTTTTTGCAAAGTAACGGCAAGCATGTTGTTGCAAGGTTACTAGTGTATAACGGCTATGTTATTGAATAGTAAAATAAAAGGGTGATTATTAAGTTAATGTTAACTGTAAAATTTGAAGTATGATGAATTGGGATCAACTATTATCGCTTAAACGATATGGTGACACAAATAAAAGACTGCGTAAAGAACAAGATGAAAACAGATTGGGTTTTGAGGTGGACTATGATAGAATAATATTTTCATCAGCATTTAGGTCTTTGCAGGACAAAACTCAGGTGATTCCATTATCAAAAACCGATTTTGTACATACTCGATTAACACATAGTTTAGAGGTTTCTGTTGTTGCTAGATCCTTAGGTAGGATAGTAGGGAAGGAGTTGCTAAAAAAGTACCCGAATTTAGAACATAGTTTAGGGTATAAGTCAAATGATTTTGGTGCAATTACCGCAACAGCTGCTTTAGCGCATGATATTGGAAATCCTCCTTTCGGACATTCAGGAGAACAATCTATAGGCGAATACTTTAAAACAGGAAAAGGACTATCTTATAAAAAAGACTTAACTGATAAGCAATATCAAGATTTGGTGAGCTTTGAGGGGAACGCTAATGGATTCAAAATTCTTACAGAAAAGAATGAAGCCTTACGCCTATCCTATGCAACATTAGGTGCTTTTATGAAATATCCAAAAGAGTCACTTCCTGTAAAACCTACTGCTCATGTAGCAGATAAGAAATATGGCTTTTTTCAAGATGATAAAGTTTTGTTTGAAGATGTAGCTTCTGATTTAGGTTTGTTGCAAACCAGGGCAGGAGAAACGATTAGTTTTTCGCGTCATCCATTAACTTTTTTGGTGGAGGCTGCCGATGATATTTGTTATACAATAATTGATTTTGAAGATGGAATTAACCTTGGTTTAATAGATGAAGAGTTTGCATTAGAGTATTTGATTAATCTCGTTAAAAAATCGATTAATATAGATACGTATAAGGCGTTAACAACAACCAAAACTAGAGTAGCTTACTTACGAGCCTTAGCAATTAGTTCATTAATTACAGAGGCTGCATCTGTTTTTATGAAAAATGAGGAAGCAATATTAAAAGGCGAATTTAGTCATGGTTTGTTAGATAAATGTATATATGAACCTCAAATAAATGACATTATAAAAATTAGTATTGCTAAAATTTATCAAAGTGATGAGGTTATTGAAAAAGAGTTAGTAGGTTATAGTGTATTGTCTAAATTATTAGAAGTTTTTACTACAGCAGTAAATAATAAAGCTATTGGAAAGGCAACTAGTTATGACAAATTAATATTGAAAACATTACCTGAAACAAAAGGTTTTTTTAGTGACGATTTGTATAAACGTTTACTAAGTGTATCAAGTTATGTAGCTTCGTTAACAGATAGTAATGCCTTGCTATTGTTTAGGAAATTGTCAGGAATGGCTGTTTAAAAGTAGGTTAGTTAAGTTTTAATACTATTTTCATGAGGTTAAGAATCACATTAATTTTTTTATTTTTATTGCCATTAATAGTTTTTTCTCAGTCTATTTCAGGGAGAGTTATTGATGCAGTAACAAACGAACCTTTGCCATATGCTAATATGGTATTATTGAGTAAAAATAAAGGTGTTACAACAAATGAAGAGGGAATGTATACGTTTAACATATCTGGAGAAACGAATGATATACTGTTAATTTCATACTTGGGATATGCATCTCAGAAAATTCCATTGAAACAATTTCAGGATAAAGTTAACAGTTCATTGAATATAGAGCTCATTGAGAATAGGAGTTTAATTGATGAGGTAGTACTAGATGTGAAAAAAGCGAAGTACACCTCAAGAAAAAAAATAGGAGTAGAGAAACATTTTTTTAAATTTAGTTCATCCGGACAGTTTGGTTTTGAGCGATGTGTATTGATGAAAAACCCTAGTTTTCGAGAAGGGAAAGTAGATGAGTTAACAATATTTTTAAAAAAGCGAGAGGATGAGTTGTACGAGGTTTTACCTACCTATTTCAGAATTAAGTTTTATGAATATGATGTGAGAAATAAGCGGCCTGGCAAACTGCTTTCTTATGAGCAAATAATTTTAAAGCCAGAAAATAAAACTCAAAAAATTAATATTGATTTAAAAGAATATTATGTCAAGTACCCAAGAGAAGGCATCTGTGTAGGTATAGAAACATTCAATCCAGGAGAAAAGAGAACATCTAAAACAATCTATATAACTTCACCTTGCTTGAAATTCACTTATAGTGATGAGCCTCTAACATGGAGTAGTTACAAAGGAAAAGATTGGTTTAAAAACAAAATGATGTTAGGCTCAAAGGTTTTTGGAAGAAAAAAAGATAATTACTATAACCCATTAATTCAAATGAAAGTTCAATTTAGGAAATAAAAAAAGCGTAACATTTCTGTTACGCTTTTGCTTTTTGAAAAAGATAAAAAATTATCCAATAACTTCTACGTTAGTAGCTACTTTCCCTTTTTTTCCGTCTTCTTCAGCATATTCTACTTTATCTCCTTCGTTAAGAGATTCTCCTTCGATTGCTGTTACGTGAACAAAGATGTCTTGTCCTGTTGCGTCGTCTGTAATGAAACCAAATCCTTTAGAATCATTGAAAAATTTTACTGTACCTGTCATTTTAATTGTATTATAATAATAATTGGTGCAAATGTAGTCTTTATTTTCTACCACACAACTTGTTTCAAGTTTAATCTATAAAGGTTTCAGCTTCGTCTTTTATCTTTTGTATCGTTTTATCAGTAATCATATACTTTTTAAGGTCCTTATTTTTGTATCGGTGAAAAATAAATAAAGGCATCCATATCAAGAAAAAACCAATAACCGATAATCCAATAAGTCTATGACCTAATTGTTCATTATCCGTTTTTATATAATAACCATAACTTACAGCTGTTAGGATAGCTGAAAATAAAATATAGAGGATGTATTTCATCTTTATTTATTTAAAATCTAGTAATTTGTCAATAGTGTTTGCGGTAACAGAATGATAATTTCCACGAGATTTTTTATAAATACTAGTAGCTTCTTCCAATCTATCGCTTTTTTTGTAGGCTTTAAAAATAGTAGTAACATACCAACGACGTCCTACGTTTATTAAAAATTCTTCAATTTTTTGATCAATATTATTACCGCTGTAATTATGTAATATGGATTGCTCAAACCAAACCATTGTAATGTATGAGTTTGTGGAATTAGTTAAATTATAGGCTTCATCAAACATTTTAAAATGTTTGATTTCCATGTTTTTAGGGAAGTTTCTAATAAAATGAACCCATTCTTGTGGTGTCCAGTCTTTAGTAACAATTGTGTCTACTGTATTATTTTTAATAAATTGTTCTAGTGTTTTTTCAACATTTGTAAATTTATCAGAAACAATAGCTACCTGGTTATTTGGTATCCCTGGTTTATAGATCCATTCATTAGCGTTAAATTTAATATTGTTGTTGTCCAGTAGATTTTTATTTAAATATGCAATGAATTTGTCGGTATACATTGTTGAAAATGCATGAGTTTGGAAATATTCTTTTAGGAATACATCAAACTTTTCACGCCCAACAGTTTTTTCTAAAGTACGCAGGAAAAGGTATCCTTTGTCATATGCAATACTATTCATCCCATCGTCAGGGTTTCTTCCTTCAAGGTCTAATTTAAGCTTAGTGTCGTTCGGACTGTCTTTAAAGCCCTCTAATTCATCGTCTAAATCCTGACGACCAATTAAGGCTAGCATTTCTGCTCTTTCTTTACCGTACAATGCTTCCATAATTCTAATTTCAAAATATACTGTAAAGCCTTCATTTAGCCAAAAATCTTCCCAAGTAGCATTGGTAACTAAATTACCCGACCATGAATGCGCCAACTCATGAGCAATTAATGAGGTTAAACTTTTATCACCTGCAATAACTGTTGGTGTAGCAAAGGTTAATCGTGGGTTTTCCATTCCTCCAAAAGGAAAGCTAGGAGGTAACACAATAACATCAAACTGATCCCAAGCGTATTTTCCATATAATTTTTCTGCGGCAACTACCATTTTTTCCATGTCAGAAAACTCGGCATGTACTTTTGCTAACATTGTTTTTTCAGCATAAACTCCCGTTCGGTTACTGATTGCTTTATATTCCACATCACCAATAGCTAAGGCAATTAAATAAGGCGAAATAGGTTGTTTCATTTTAAAATGATACACACCATCAGCAGTTTTTTCTTTAGGGTTTTCAGCACTCATCACCGCCATCAATTCAGAAGGAACTTTTACAGTAGCGTCATAAGTAACTCTAATTTGCGGACTATCCTGAATAGGAATCCATGTTCTGGTTAAAATAGCCTGTCCTTGGGTAAATAAAAATGGATGCTTTTTGTCGGCGGTCTGTTGAGGTTTTAACCATTGTAACGCTTCTGTTTTAGCGGTTGTATTGTAGTAAACAGTGATGTTTTTTGTATTGGGGGTAATCACTATTTTTAACGACTGTCCTAATTGTTGATTAAACTCACCTAGTGTAAAAGTAGTTGGCTTTCCATTGGCTTGAACTTTTTGGATGTCTAAAAACTTAGTATCCAAAATAATTTCAGAAGCATTGTTGTTTTCTATCGCATACCCAGCAGTTCCGCTTATTACTTCTTTTTGAAAATCAACATTAATGTCCAGGTTCAAATGTTTTACAACCGCAATATTAGGTTGTGCGTATGAATGTGCTTCAACAACGTATTTAGGTTCTGATGCTTTTTCTTCTTCTTTTGTTTCCTTTGGTGAATTACAACTTGTAGCAAACAAGATAATGGAGCTCAATAGGATGCTTATTTTTTTCATGAGGTTATTTTTTTGTCAAACGTTCTTTCAAAAGTACTAAATCTTCCATATGTAGTTGTCGTAGTGTTTCCACATATGGTCTGTAATTGTAATATCCTTCGGTATAATTTGTAATAGCTAACTCAGCAAGTGTCAATGCTTCATCATGATTGCCTTGTTTTTCTAAAATTAGCGCTTTGTAATAGTTGCCATCTGCATAATTATTAGCACTAGTAAGTTTAATAGTTTATTAAAACTTACTAGTGCTAAGGAGTTATTTTTGTCTTTATTCAATATTTAAAACGATGTCTTCATTCTTAATCAAAAAATCAAAAGCAATATTTGCGACTTCATTTAGTTTCATTTTATTTTTATCTGCTATAAGGACTAAATTCCTATGTAAATCATTTGATGTTCTAACATTGAATAAACCTCGATATAACTTATTAGGTTCTTTGTTTATGTCCTTACAAGTAATTAAATAATCGTCCACTGCTTCTGTAAAAGAAGACTCTAACTCTTTTACAGAAGTTCCTTCGTATGTAACTAAATCAGAAATACCGAAAATCTTACCATGTAAAATACCATCTTCAGAACTAAATTCCACAGAACCTAAGTAGTCTTTATGTTTTAAATAATTTCCCATAATTTTAAATTTTGTATTATCTGTTTAATAATATAATTTTTTACAATGTTACCAGGGTGTGGTTTATGTAAATTTATAATGTTATTAGTATCATCAGAAAACTTTACCCTTGAACCTCCTGTTTTTCCTTTTTTAGTCAATTCGTGAAAACCATAATGGTTTAATATTTTTATAAGTTCATCCCATGTCAAATTTTTAGGATTGCTCATAAATTTCAGTAATAATTTTTCAATCTTACTCATAATCAAATATACAAAAAATACTTGTAACTATTTTTTAGTTACAAGTATTAATAAGCTACTTATAATAAACTAAAGTACTAAATCTTCCATAAGTGTGTCATAGGTTAACAAAAAACCCTGCAATTTGCAGGGTTTTAAATTTTATGCTTTTATATCTAATTGCAAACTCAATTCTTTTAATTGCTCTTTGTTTAGTGGAGCAGGAGCGTCAATCATAACATCTCTTCCTGAATTGTTTTTCGGGAAGGCTATAAAATCTCTAATCGTTTCTTGTCCTCCTAAAATAGCAACTAGTCTATCTAGTCCGAAAGCTAAACCTCCGTGTGGTGGCGCTCCGTATTCAAAAGCATCCATTAAAAATCCGAATTGTGCTTTAGCTTCTTCATCAGAAAAACCTAAATGCTTTAACATGGTTGCTTGAATTTCTTTGTCGTGAATTCTGATAGAACCTCCACCAATTTCATTTCCGTTCAATACTAAATCGTAAGCATTCGCTTTTACTTCTCCTGGCTTAGATTCTAATAATTCCAACTGTCCTGGTTTAGGCGATGTAAATGGGTGGTGCATTGCGTGGTAATGTCCTGTTTCCTCATCCAACTCCAATAAAGGGAAGTCAATTACCCATAATGGAGCAAATACTTTAGGATCTCTTAATCCTAAACGTTCTGCTAACTCCATACGTAAAGCACTTAATTGTGCACGTACTTTAGTGGTAGTTCCTGATAGGATACAGATTAAATCACCTGGTTTAGCACCAGTTTTTTCAGCCCATTTTGCTAAATCATCTTGGTCGTAAAATTTATCTACGGATGATTTAAAACTACCATCGGCATTACATTTTACATATACCATTCCGAGTGCGCCTACTTGCGGACGACGAACCCAGTCAATTAATTTATCTATTTCTTTTCTAGTGTATGCAGCTGCTCCAGGAACTGCAATACCAACAACTAGTTCAGCATCGTTAAATACTTTAAATTCTTTGTGTTGTGCTATTTCGTTTAATTGGCCAAATTCCATTCCGAAACGAATGTCTGGTTTGTCGTTACCATAGATGCGCATTGCATCGTCATATAACATTCTTGGGAATTTATCTACCTCAACATTATTTACTTCTTTTAATAAGTGACGTGTTAATCCTTCAAAGATGTTTAAAATATCTTCTTGCTCAACAAATGCCATTTCACAGTCAATTTGTGTGAATTCTGGTTGCCTGTCGGCACGTAAATCTTCATCTCTAAAGCATTTTACTATTTGGAAGTATTTATCCATTCCACCAACCATCAATAATTGCTTGAAGGTTTGAGGCGATTGTGGTAATGCGTAAAACTGTCCTTCGTTCATACGAGAAGGCACTACAAAATCACGTGCTCCTTCTGGAGTAGATTTGATTAAGTATGGAGTTTCAACTTCGATGAATTCTTGATCAGACAAGTATTTACGAACTTCCATCGCTACTTTATGACGGAACATTAAGCTGTTTTTTACGGGGTTACGACGAATATCCAAATAACGATATTTCATACGTAATTCCTCACCACCATCCGTTTCATCTTCAATAGTAAAAGGAGGAAGCTTAGCTTCATTTAATATTTCTAGTTTACTCACTAAAAGTTCCACATCACCAGTTGTCATTTTAGCGTTTTTTGATTCACGCTCAATAACAGTTCCAGTAACCTGAATTACAAATTCTCTACCAAGAGATTTTGCTTTCTCCATGATGTCAGCAGGAGTACGATCGGCATCAAAAATAAGTTGTGTAATTCCGTAACGATCACGTAAATCAACCCAAATCATAAAACCTTTATCTCTTGATTTTTGAACCCAACCTGATAAGGTAACTTCGGTATTTATATGCGATGCTCTTAATTCACCATTTGTATGACTTCTGTACATAGTTTCTGAAAATTTGAATTGCAAATTTAATAAGTTATCCGTTTATAACATATTAAATGTTGTAGAAATTAGAATTGTGTGAAAAAGAGCAATTTTTATGATATGTTTTATAGTTTTCTTATTTTTATAATGGTTTTTTTTTAATTTAAAGTGTTTTAAGAAAAGTGTTTTTTTTGTCACACTGAGCAGCGCCTGTACTGAGCGTTAACGAAGTATCTATTTTGTCACACTGAGCCTATCGAAGTGCTGTTGTTTAACTTTTAGCATAGATGACGTATCGAGAATAGCTGTTTTAATGAACTACGTCAATGGTAGTCTGCCGAAGTGTTGTTATAAACCAGTAATTTAAGGCTGTCTTAAAAAAAGGCTTGTTTTAGTTTTCACTAGTATTGGTTAATATTTTGGCTTTTTTTTTAAACAGGCGTTTATACCCGTTTTTTTAATGCGTACAAAACTTACTTTTAAAAAATATTTTTATATAGAAATTAATTAAGATTTCACGGGCTAATTTAGAGATGTAAATAGGCTTGTGTTTAATTGTTAGTTGGAGGTAAGTCCTCCTAATTTTTAAAAAAAAATAATTACTTATTGGAAACGTTTTGTTGAAAAAATTGAATAAATTCGTTTCAGTAGACAAAGTGTGAATATACCTATGTTTACTGAGTTTTTTAAAAATGTTATTCAGAATTTAAAATGAACGAGAAAGATTTACAAATTATTAACTCATTTTTAGAACGGACAGAAAATCTACCTGAAATTCTTCACTTAAGAGCTGCTCCTTTAAGTTATGAACTTACTAAGGCAGATAAGAAATTACTTACAGTCACCTATCAAGAACTAGATGATATTCTAAAAGAAGTCGCGACTTTCATCAACGTGAGGTTTCCTGGAAGACAAGATTATATACAGTCTTGGAATGAGATTGATTTTGACACAAAAATTGGAGGAATAAAAATCAAAACTACCGACAGGGAACACATTAAATCAGAATGGAAAAAAGGGGTTTTAGATTTAAAAAAATTAATCAATTCACTTTTAAGTGAAGTAGAAGTCATACTTCTTGTTGATAGCGAATTATTGATTTCTAACCAAAAGAAGAAAACAAAACCATCTAAAAAGAAATATTATTTAAAAGAAATAATTATTGGAGTAATAATTACCGTTATTGGAGGAGTGATATTAAAACTAATTTTTAATCCCAAAGAAATTTTTCAAACTGAAAAGAATAATACTCAAGCAAGTTTTCAAAAACCAAATATTAGTATTAACAATTATAAATTAAAAGCCATCAATGAAACTACAAGAAACTTAGACACTGTTTCTGTTAGGTTTAAATATCAAGGTTCCAAAATAATTTTAAATACAAATTTCGAGTTAATAGATTATAACTTTTATGAACAACAATATTTTCATTTAGGAAACAGAAATGAATTCATTCCTGAACTTGAATTAATTGAAGTCATGTTAGCGAACCCAGTATTAGATTCTCTAAACAAAGAATCATATGTAAAGATTGAATTAAAAAGAAAATTGATTTTTGACGGACAAAAAATGGCGTATTTTGAAGAGAATGATAAAGAAAAAATTGGAGATTTTAGATTAGCTTTTAATTATAAACATGAAGATAAAGTTATAAATGACACATTAACTAGTGGGATTTATATTGTAAAATAAGACTACTACCAATAACTAAGTATATGAACACCCGCTACCGCTCATTTGTAACGAGTGGTAATTTAACTTATCCTTACTCCTTATAGCTACTCGTTACAAACGAGCAGTAGCGTGCTTTATTTAATTCATACGAGCTGGGTTTTTTGCTTTCCAAAAAGTTCAGTACTTTTAACAAAGTCTGCCAAATATTTTAATTTACTCACTTCATTTTTATTTAATTTAGAAGTGTTCATGATTTGAAAATTGGCTTAAAAAATAAAAAGATATTCACCTTGCAAGTAGAAGTAAAAAATCCACGAATGAAATGTTACAAATGTATGAGGCCTTCAAGCACATGTATTTGTAAGCATATTAGTACTTTCCAGACTAAAACTCGTTTTATTATTCTTATGCACCCGAAGGAACGCCAAAAAGAAAAAAGCGGAACAGGACATATTACAAAGCTTCAACTAGAAAACTCAGAAATTATAGTTGGTGTCGATTTCACCAATAATGCCCGTGTAAATGAAATACTCGCTAAAGAAAATAGTTGCTCTTTTTTACTTTATCCGGGAAAAGATAATTTCAATTTCTCGACTAGAAAAAGTTCAGAAATAAAATCTTTTATGGGTAATAATCCACACATCTTCATTCTTGATGGCACATGGCCCTGTGCTCGTAAAATGCTTAAACTAAGTAAGAACTTGCAAAAACTAAATAGAGTGAGTTTTGATAATACAATAGAATCAAAATTTATTATCAAGCAGCAGCCAGAATCTCTTTGTCTTAGTACTATTGAGTCAGTATATACTGTTTTAAACTTACTTAAGGATGGTGACTTTGAACAATGCGATACGAAGAACTTCCTTGTTCCTTTTGAAAAAATGATTGCGTATCAACTCGAATATATTCAAAACCCAAACAGTAAAAACTATTGTTCAATGGCAAACAGAGCGATTGTTCCTAAGAACATGTATAAGAAAAACACAGAAAGGAATATTATTTTTGAACAAGAATAGATGTTATTTCGAGCATTTAATTGATAAATAAAAGTAAAAATATTATATTTAGCTACACTAGCATCCGAAAGTTTCAATAAAAACTTAATTTATTGTCAGATTGAGCTTGTCGAAATCCATAACGCATTGGTTTTCATAAGACTTCGACAAGCTCAGTTTGACAACTATTTTTAGTATCAAAAATTAAGTTTTTCTTTTTTTAATACCAACAAAGCACTGTTAAATAACGAGTTTATTTTAACATATATCAACAAATTAATGAACTTTTGGATAGCAGTGATTTAGCTAAGTAATAAACAGTAAAGCCATTCCGTATGAATAAAATAACCACACTAGTAATTGCAGCAATTTTATTAAGTTCTTGCGGTGCTGAAGTAAAAGAAAAAAAAGATGCCAACAATACTAAGGACGTAGTTACGGAAGTCATTACCCAAGCTAGTGATGTGCAAATTAAAGACGCTATACCCGAAGAAAAAGTTGAAGAAGTGGTGGAAGATGTAGGGGAAGATGTTTTTGATTATTCTAAAATTGAACACTATGCTATATTTGATACAAGAGCCAAATTGATTGAAAACTTTGGCGCTGACAATATTGTAGATGGAAGCACTTGGTATGGTGAAGGAAGTTTGGAGTTACAACATTCTGTACTGACAAACCCCAATAATGGTGTTGAGGTTAAATATATATGGGAGGAAGACAATGTAGCGCTGTTGTCAATGATTGAAATCTCTTCTGATAGGCGTGATAAGGATAATGTTTCAATAGCAAAGCAAACGGTATCATCGGAATGTGGGGTATTTACAGGAATGTCCTTAGCTGCTTTAAAAAAATGGAATGGTTCTGATATTGAGTTTAGTGGATTTGGATGGGACTTCGGTGGCGGACTTTCGCATAAAGAAGGGTCTAAAATAAGTACTTGTAATTTCTCAATTTTGTTGGATCTAAATTCTATTGAAGATTATGAAAAACATCCTCAATACATAGGCGATACGTTATTATCAACTTCTGATGAAGCAGTTCTTAACGCCCCTATTTCCGTAGCTTATATTACTTGGTTCAGCAATTCGTTAGACTAATAGTGAAACGTATAAATTGGATGTTATTTTAAGCGACAAATAAATTAATGGTACGTTTTTAATTGGTATTATATCCTTTAAATACGCATTTAATGAATAACAAAAAAGGGCTATACTTTAAACGTATAGCCCTTTTTTGTTTGTACAATTTATCAATAATGATTAGAGTATTTATAAGTAATTTGAATTGGTATTAGCCTCTTTTAGAAATACGAGCTTTAAATTTCTCTATTAAATAGAATAAAATAGGCACTATAATTAAGGTTAGGAATGTAGCTATAAACAATCCGTATATAACGGTCCATGCTAATGGTCCCCAAAAAATTACATTGTCCCCTCCAAAATAAATGTGTGCATCAAATTCACTAAACAATGTAAAGAAGTTAATGTTTAATCCAATAGCAAGCGGAATTAACCCTAGAATAGTTGTTATCGCTGTTAGTATTACTGGTCGTAAACGTGCTTTACCTGCCAATACAATGCTTTCATGTAAATTATCATGATCTAAATACACATCATCAGCTAATTGTAATTCTTCACGTTTTCTGTCAATCAATAGTTGGGTATAATCCAGCAGTACAACTCCGTTGTTTACAACAATACCTGCGAGAGAAATAATCCCCATCATAGTCATCATAATAACAAAGGCACTTCCGGTGATTACAATACCTCCAAATACACCAATTAAGCTCAAAAATATTGCAAGCATAATTATTGCGGGCTTTGATATAGAGTTGAATTGGAAAATTAAAATCAAGAAGATTAATCCCAATCCAGAGAAGAATGCTCCCATTAGGAATGTCATTTGTTTGTTTTGTTCTTCAATTTGTCCCGTATAATCAATAGAGATGTTTTGAGGTTTAGCCGTAAACTCATCCATTTCTGCTTCAATTTGATTTACAATAATTGCTGCATCAGTATATCCTGGAGCTAGTGCAGAATACACGGTAACCACACGTTTTTGATTTTTATGTTTAATAGCACTAAAACCTGAATTATTTGTTTGTTTGGTTACGGCCGACACAGGTACTTCTTTTATTTGACCAGAATTCATGTCTCTAAACGTGATTTTCTGATTAAATAAAGCGCTAATGTTGTATTTGTTTTCTTCATTAAAACGGACATAGATATCATAATCCTCTCCGTCTTCTTTATATACGCCAGCTTTTGCACCAAATATAGAGTTACGCAATTGCTGTCCTATTTGTGCGGCACTTACACCTAATTCACCAGCTTTTTGACGGTCGATTTCAATTTTCATTGCAGGTTTCGACTTGTTGACATCAATTTTCAGTTCGTCTATTCCAGGAATGTTTTTCGTGTTAATATAGTCACGCATTTTTTCTGCAGTAACAATCAACTCGCTATAATCATCACCTTTTAATTCAATATTAATTGGGTAACCAGCAGGAGGTCCAGCAGCATCTTTTTCAACAGAAATTGCTACTCCAGGATAAATACCAACTAAAGCTTCTTGAACCATTTTTTGCAGGTCTTTACTTTCAGCTCCTTTACGGTATTTATATTCTCTCATGGAAGCAGTAATTTTTGCTTTATGAGGCATTTCGGCTGACGATCCACCATCTGTTTGAGGGTTTCCTGCACCTTCTCCAACTTGAGAAACTGCACTTTCAACCAAAAAGTTATGATCACCATCCATGTATACGCTACTGTTTAGTATGTTGTATACTCTTTTTTCAATAGCTTTGGTAATGCTGTTTGTTTTTTCAATTGCAGTTCCTTGTGGGTACTCGATGTAAACAATAATTTGGTTTGGAGAATTGTCTGGGAAAAATTCTACTTTAGTTCGCTGACTTGCTACCGAAGCACCAAAACCTCCAAAGGCAACAAATAGTAATATAATAGTTGCTCCAGTAATTACATAAGGTCTCCATCCTTTTAAAGCAACACGCAATACACTTTCGTAAAAGCGTTCGAATCGTGTAAGTATTTTTGTTTGAAAATAGTTGGCCATTTTTCGTAAACCAAAACGATATACCCATAGCATTACTGCTGTGAAAATCATCACTGATCCAAGAGCTTTGTATTCTCCTCCAAAAAATAAAATTAACAGTCCAATTACAGTAATAATTAACGTGGTTTTTATAATTTGTTTTATAGGCATTTCTTTGTCTTCAACAGTCATGAATTGAGATACCAAAACTGAATTAAAGAATATTGCAACAAATAATGAAGATCCTAATACTACAGATAATGTAATAGGGAAATAAATCATAAACTGTCCCATCATCCCTGGCCATAGTCCTAAAGGGATAAATGCAGCAACTGTTGTAGCAGTAGATATAATAATAGGATATGCAATTTCGCTTATTCCTTTTTTGGCAGCATCAACTCTATTAAGCCCTTCTTCGTCCATTAAACGGTAAACGTTTTCAACAACTACAATTCCATTATCAACCAGCATTCCTAGTCCCATAATTAATCCAAATAGAATCATAGTATTCAGGGTGTATCCCATCATCCCTAAAATCATAAGCGACATAAACATCGACATCGGAATAGCAAAACCTACAAATAGTGCGTTTTTAAATCCTAAGAAAAACATTAAAACCCCAACAACAAGGATAATACCGAAGATGATGTTGTTTACTAAATCATCAACCTGACCAATTGTTTTTGAGGATAAATCGTTAGTAATACTAACGGTAACATCCTTTGGGAAAACGTTTTCAATAGCATTTTTTACAATTATTTTTATTTGATCAGCAGCAGCAACCATGTTTCTTCCAGAACGTTTTTTAACATCTAGCATCACAACTTGCTTTCCAAATTCTCTTGCATAAGTAGTACGTTCTTTTTCTTTAAAAGATACTTCTGCAACGTCTTTCAGGTAAATAGGGTTTCCGTTATCGGCTTTAACAACAAAGTTGTCTAGTGCATCTGGAGTTTCTACTTCTCCAATAATTCTAATGGTTCTGCGTTGTCCACTAGCTAATAAGTTACCTGCTGACATGGTTATGTTACCATTATTAATGGCGGTAACAACATCATTGATACTCACCTTAGCAGCCATCATTTTATAGATATCTACAGCAACTTCAACTTCTTTTTCTTGGGCACCTCTAATATCTACTTGCTTTATTTCAGAAAGATTCTCTATTTCATCTTCTAGATATTCTGCGTATTCTTTCAGTTTTTTTACAGGATAGTCTCCAGAAACATTGATGTTTAAAATAGGTGTTTCCTCTGAAATATTTAAGCTAAAAACGGTTGGTTCTACTTTTGCGCCATTAAATGTTGGCCAGTCCTCACCAGAGGTTTCAGCTTCAATTTCGTCTTTTACTTTTTGCTTAGCTTCGTCAACAGTAATGTCTTCGTCAAATTCAACTACTACAATACCGTAATCTTCCTGTGATGTAGAAGTGATTTCTACAACATTACTTACTGTTTTTAATTTATCCTCAAGAGGGTCTGTAATTAGTTTTTCAATGTCCTCAGCGGTATTTCCTGGGTAAATAGAACTAATGTATATTTTAGTTTCCTTTACTTCAGGGAAATCTTCTCTTGGCATGTTAAAATATGAAGAAACTCCCAAGAATAGTATCATGGCAATAATTACATAAATTGTTGTTTTGTTATTGATAGCCCAAGAAGAAAAGAAAAAATCTTTATCGAGTTTTTTTTGTTGTTCTTTCATTTGTTTCTTAATTGTTTAAATACAATGTATACTAACTATTGTTTAATAATATCAATCTTTTGATTGTCCTTAACACTTCTTGAACCTTCCATAATTAAGGCTTCATTGTTACTTAATCCATCTATAACTTCAATGATATTACCTTGAGTTTTACCTGTTTTAATAATGGTTTTTTTAGCAACATTCATGTTGTTTTCTTTAACCACTTTATACACATATTGCTGTCCGCTTGCGTTTTCAGAAATAATGCTTAATGGTATCAGGATTGCTTTAGGGTTTGTATAATCGTTTATTTTTAATTTAGCTGTTAAATTCGGCTTAATTATGTTGTTTTTATTAGGGACTTTAACTTCTACATTAAACGTTCTGTTTGCAGGGTTAATGTAGTTTCCTACTTGTGATACTTTGGTGTTAATAGTTGTTCCAAGAACAGGAAATTCAACTTTTACGGCTTTATTTTTGGTAATAGCAGCAATGTAGCTTTCCGGAACATTTGACTCGATATACATATTGCTTAAATTTACAATACGCATTAATTGCGATTGTCCTGGAGCAACTGTGCTTCCTTTTTCTGTAATAATGTTGTCAATTGTACCGGAAAATGGTGCTCTAACAATTGTTTTGTTTAATTGTTGTTGTAGTTGAGCTACTGCTTTTTGTTGTGCTTGGTAGGTTGCTTTAGCTTGTAAATATTGGATTTCCGAACCAATTTTCTGATTCCATAAACGCTCTTGACGCTCGAAAGTGGTTTTGTTTAAAGTAGCTTGTATTTTAAGCTGGTTTACTTGTTGGGATAAACCACCATCATCAATTTTTGCTAATAGTTGTCCTTTTGATACTCGTTGTCCTTCTTTAACATATATGTTTGTTAATATTCCTGAAAATTCAGGGTAAAGGATAAGGTTTTGTTTTGTAGCTACGTTTCCTTGTATTTCTAAATAGTGTTTAAATTCTTCCTCTTTTGTAGTAAGCGTAGTTACTAAAGCAAGTTTTTTGTTGGTGTCTAACTTTTCTATAGCAGTATCAAGCTGTGATAATTTATCAACCAATTCTTTTCTAGAAGTAACTAATTCCGATCGTTTAGCTCTAATGTTTTCCAAGTTGTTTGTTGCAATGATATCTTCAACAGATTTCTTTTTACCATCTCCACAAGAAAGTACTAATATTGATGCTAAAATTATGATATATGTGTGTTTCATTATATGTGTTTAAGTATGTGATTTGATTAGTTTAAAATTGTTTCTAGAGTAGCTTTTTCTGTGATAACATTTAACATAGCCTGTAAATATTCCTGTTGGCTACTATATAGTTGCCGTTGTGCTTGTCTAAGATCAAAGCTAGTTGATATTCCTTCGAAAAATTTGGTTTGATTTTTTCTTTCTATTCGTTCGGCTAAGGCTAAATTATCTTTAGAGGTGTTGAATTGTTCTGCTGCAAATTGGTAATTACTTTTTGCAGAGGCAATTTGAAATTTCAATTGTTTTTCTGTATCGGATAAATTGTTTTCAGCTTTATCTAAGTTTATTCTAGCACGTTGAGTTCTTGCAGATCGTTGCCCAGAACTGAAAATAGGAATGTTTAAACTTATTCCAAACATTGATGATCCAAACCATTCTTGTTCTTTATTTAGAAAATCAAATTCCTCATTGTTTCCTGAATAACCACCATTTACAAAAGCAGAAAGACTTGGAAGTGCTTTGGTTTTTTCTAGCTTCAATAATAATTCTTTTGAACGTTTGTCGTTTGCGGCTATTTTGTAATCAATAGTGCTTTCAACATCATCAGATGAGTTTAACAGTTTTAAGTCAATGCTTTTTAGTGTTAATACTTCCAGGTCTTCTGTTAAAGTAACCTTTGAGTCTAGGTTTGTTCCTAAAGTAATGTTTAACATTTGCTTTGCAATACTGTTCAATCTAACAGCGTTTTTGTAACCACTTTCTATTTGTTTCAAAGTAATTTGCAATTGCTCAACATTTTCTTCTTCCGTTAAACCATTTTCAAAAATAGTTTTAGTTTCATGAAGGTTGTTTTTTAGTATTGTTATGTTTCTCTGGTAAATAGCAATGCTTTCATGAGATAATAATACATTTCCGTATGCATTTATGGTAGCTTTTCGTACTTCAGAATCTGTTTTTTTCTTAGCGTTTTTTGATATTTCTAAAAATACTTTGGCTGATTGTAATCCGACTAAATATGATCCGTCAAATAATAGTTGATTAAGAGTTGCCGTTGCGTTTGCTGTTTGTTTAGTACCAAAAGTTACAGGGACAAAAGTACCAGGTAATCCTCCTGCTATTTCACCAGGCAATAAGCTCACTTGTTGTTTAAGGTTATTTACATAATCTATTTTCGCACTAATTTGTGGTAAACCAATTGCTGTGGTTTCCCATTTTTGTTTTTCTGCAGCTGAAATATCTAACGTTGCATTTTTTGCAGTAGTATTGTTTTTAATTGCATAGTCAATTGCTTCTTGAAGTGTTAGGCTAAGTGTTTCTTCCTGAGCTGTTATGTGTAATGATAACAGTAAACTAAATAAAAGTACTAGTTTGTTTGTCATGGTTATGATAATTTGTTCTTGTAATTAATCAATTCTTGTTCTAGTATGCTAATTCCGTACATCGTCGCTATTGCTCTAGTGTGGTATTCTAATATTTGCATTTCTGTTTTAATAATGTCGTCTGTTTTTTTACTAAAAGAGTCGCTCTCATGAGATCCGAAAATTAGTAAAAAATAAAAATTCATTATTGTTTCTTTATCGATATTGTCTCTGTATAATTTTTGATCAATTCCATTTTCTAAATTGGTCATCACACAATCACTAAATGAGCAAATTTCATGCTCCATTAATTTTGTAAATGTTTCAGGGTAATATTTTTTTAACTGAAACATTGGAGACGTTTTTGCTTTTTTAAACATGTTTTGAAAAACTTTTTTAATCGCAAAATTCTCTTCAATTGCATTTAAATTTAGCGCAGTTATTTCGCCTATGGCCGTGTCAATTGTTTTTTGAACAACAAAAGTACTTGCATCAACGAGTTCTACTTTATTTTGAAAGTACTTGTAAATTGTTTTTTTAGAAATCCCCATTTCATTTGCTATATCGTCCATCGTAACACTTTTAAACCCATAATTTAAGAACATGTTCCCTGCGATATCTAATATTTTTTCTCTCATAAAAAAGTATTTATTCAAGTGCAAATATAATACAAGAAACTTTAGAAACACAAAAAGTTTCCTAAGTTTAATGTTTTTTTAACATTTAATATATTTCAGTATTTTTTGAGTATAAAGATGTCTTCAACTTTACAGTTGTTATTGTTTTAGGATTAAGCTTATTAATGTATTTTTGCTTAAAATTTACACTTAATGCTATCAATTGATTCTTATAGGGATGTTTTTACATCTTATTTACAAGAGAAAATTCAAACTAAAAACCCTGAAAGTTTATACGAGCCAATTACGTATATCTTAAAGTTAGGCGGAAAGCGTTTACGACCAGTACTAACTTTGATGACTGCGGAAATATTTGGTGCAGATCATAAGGAAGCGTTAAATGCAGCATTAGCAGTTGAGGTTTTTCATAATTTTTCTTTAGTGCATGACGATATAATGGATGATGCGCCACTAAGAAGAGGGGCGGAAACAGTTCATGAAAAATGGAATTTAAATACAGGGATACTTTCAGGAGATGCGATGTTAATTCAGGCGTATCAATTTTTTGAGAGCTATGATAATAGTACTTTTAGAAGTTTAGCGCAGGTATTTAGCAAAACAGCACTAGAAGTTTGTGAAGGGCAGCAATATGATGTTGATTTTGAAGTTCGCAATGACGTTACAGAAGTGGAGTATTTAAAAATGATTGAATATAAAACTGCTGTGTTGGTTGGAGCTGCAATGAAAATGGGAGCAATAGTTGCAGGTGCTTCAGATAAGGATACGCAAAAAATTTACAATTTTGGAAGATTATTGGGTATAGCGTTTCAATTACAAGACGATTATTTAGATGCTTTTGGTGATCCAGAAACATTTGGAAAGCAAGTTGGAGGAGATATTATTGAAAATAAGAAAACCTTCCTTTACCTAAAAGCAATAGAAAAAGGAAGCACTAAAGATAAAGAAGAGTTAGTACAACTATTTGCCAATAAAACCGGTGTTGATATAGCTGCTAAAATTGTATTTGCTAAAGAGGTTTTTGTTAGAAGTGGAGCAGCTGAGTTAACAAAAAATGCTATTGAAGATTATACAGAGCTAGCTTTACAGGTATTGGCTTCAATTTCTATATCAGAAGAGAAAAAACAGGTATTAAAGGATTTTGGTGAAAGTTTAATGTATAGAACAATTTAAGATTGAATATTGAAAAAATACAAATAAACGAGCTCTTGGTTAGTGCTGTTGACCAGAAGTTATATGTGGCATTAATTTGCCAATTGAATAAAGATTTTGTGTTAGCTAATTTAGAATATGAAATTGATGAAACTTGTACTCCTGAGTTTTTAAAGCAGAAATTAAATACAATAGTCGCTGAATTGATACATAATGAGTTTGATTCTTTTTTAAATTTATTATACAGGATTGACTTGTCAGAGCGTAAAATAGTAGGCTTATCTAATAAAAATCAAGAAATATACATAAGCTCTGTCGCATTTTTAATTCTAAAAAGAGAATGGGAAAAAGTGTGGTTTAAGAATAACTATTCGTAATAATTACTATTCGATAAAAGAAAAAATACGCGTAGCTAATACCAATTAAATTTCAAGGAGCTCCTAAGAAAATTGAATTATTTTAGATTTAGTTGAGTTTAAAAAGCTACCCTTAGCGCCTGTGCTGAGCTTGTCGAAGTATAGTTACGGTTATGCTTTTAAGCGAAAAAAAGATATAAAAGGCATGTGCTCAACTTTATTGGGTAAACTATTTAATTGTGCATCTTGAATTTTAATTTACATAACTTAATAAAGTGTTTAGGTTTGTAAAAGTATAAATGCTTTTTAAGCGGACAAAATTATAGCTAATAATAAAGCCCGCTTCCGGGCTAGAAAAACACTCTTACAAAAGGGATGAAAGCAGTTCCGTAAACACTTTTTCTGTCACTGTACAATACATCATATCGCATTCCAATGGCGCCAAAGTCTCCAAGTGAATATCCGGCTCCTAGAAATAATGCGGGTGTCCAATAATTAGTATCTAAATTAGAAATTTTGTCTTTGTAATTAATGTTGTTTTGCTCAAATTCTACCGATAATTGCATTTCACGAATGGGATTGAACAGTGTTATTACACTAGCTCCAAGTACTGTTGCATCAAAATCATTTTTTTTACTTGAGTAATTTCCATTTAAACCTATTCCCCCAGCTAATTGATCGTTAAATTGATACACGGCACTAGGAGATATTCCAATATTTGTATAACTATTACCAAAATTTAAACCTAATCCTCCTCCAAAACGAACCTTAGTCCAAAACTCACTTTTAATTTTTGGAGCTTTAACAGTTTCAGTTTCCTGCGCATTTACAATAATGGAAAAAAATAGCGTAAAAAGTAAGAATCTGAAATTTTGTATAGTAACACTCATATATAAATTGTGATATTAATTAAAAATGAAAGATACAATTAAATTTAATTAAAATGGAGCTGTTGTTTTTGTGAAATATTGTATTTTTGGGTCGATTTAGTTAGCGGTAGTTTTATACTGCTGTTAAAAAATAAAAAGCATTGTTTTTTGTGTGGGTCACTACATTTTAATAAGCGTTGTTGAAAATAAAAATGTCTTTCATGCAGGTATGCTAGAGAGAATTAACAATAATATTTTCGTTTGAGGCTAGTCTCAGCGAATTAAACCCACTAGTGGGAAAAGATAGAAGCGAAACATAATGGATAAGTATTCCTTTTTAAACGCAGCGCATACAGCATATTTTGCTGAATTGTACGATAAATATTTAGTAAATCCAGATGGAGTCGAGCCAAGTTGGAGAGCCTTTTTTCAAGGATATGATTTTGGCGCAGAAGAGTCAGGGTTAAATGGAGAAGCTACTATAGCGGCTGTTCCGGAAAATGTACTAAAAGAATTCCAAGTAGTTAAATTAATTGATGGATATAGAACGCGTGGGCACTTGTTTACAAAAACAAATCCAGTTCGTGAACGTAGGCAATATCAGCCAACACTAGCTATCGAAAATTTTGGATTGTCAAAAGCGGATTTAAATGAAGTTTTTGAGGCAGGGTCAATATTAGGACTAGGAAAATCAAAACTTTCTGAAATAATAAAGCACTTGGAGGCAATTTATTGCGATTCAATTGGTGTGGAATATATGTATATCAGGAAACCCGAAGAAATTAAGTGGATTCAAGATTGGTTAAATGTAAACGATAACCACCCTCGATTTTCTTTAGGAGAAAAAAAGAAATTATTATCAAAATTGAATGAAGCAGTTTCTTTTGAAACGTTTATGCATTCAAAATATGTAGGTCAAAAGCGTTTTTCTGTAGAAGGAAATGAAACGCTTATTCCAGGGCTAAACTCTTTAATTGAAAAAGCAACGGAACAAGGAGTAAGTCAATTTGTTGTTGGAATGGCACATCGTGGTCGTTTAAATGTGTTGGCTAATATTTTCGGAAAGTCTCCAGAAAATATATTCTCAGAATTTGACAGTAAGGAATTTGATGAAGATGAGCTTTTTGATGGTGATGTAAAATATCACATGGGATGGACAGCTTATAGAAAAACTGATTCAGGTAAGCAAGTACGTATGGATTTGGCGCCAAATCCATCGCATTTAGAAACAGTAAATGCCGTTGTTGAAGGAATTTGCCGTGCGAAATTAGATAATGAGTTAAATGGTAAAGAAAAAGAAATATTACCAATATTAATCCATGGTGATGCTGCAATAGCAGGTCAAGGAGTTGTGTATGAAGTTATACAAATGGCACAACTTGATGGATATAAAGTAGGAGGGACAATACATATTGTTGTAAATAATCAAGTAGGTTTTACAACCAATTATCTTGATGCGCGTTCAAGTACCTATTGTACTGATATTGGTAAAGTAACTTTGTCACCAGTATTACATGTAAATGCTGATGATGTAGAGGCTGTTAGTCATGCATTCACTTTTGCGTTAGAGTTCAGAACTAAGTTTGGTAGAGATGTGTTTATTGATTTATTAGGTTTCCGTAAGTACGGACATAATGAAGGAGATGAACCGCGTTTTACACAACCAAAATTATATAAAGCAATTGCTAAGCACCCAAATCAGAGAGATATTTATGCCGATAAGTTGTTGGCAGAAGGTGTTATTGAAAATGGGACTGTTAAGGAATTAGAAAAAGAATACAAAGCTGATTTAGAAATAGGTTTGGAAGCTTCAAGAAAGCATGAAAAAACTATTGTTACTAAAATAATGGCTGATGATTGGAAAGGATATGAAATCGGGAAACTGAAAGATATTCTTACGCCAGTAGATACAACTTATCCAATTGATAAATTGGATAAAATTGCAGAAGGGATTACAAAATTACCTTCTGATAAGAAATTTATCAAGAAAATTGAGCGTATTATAGCAGATAGAAATAAGCGTTACTTTGATAAGGATTTCAAAAACTACAACCAATTGGATTGGGGTATGGGTGAGCTTTTTGCTTACGGTACGCTAATGGAAGAAGGTTTTAATGTTCGTATTTCTGGGCAAGATGTTGAAAGAGGAACATTCTCTCACCGTCATGCAATTGTAAAAACAGAAGACGGAAATGATGAGATAAACCTTCATAATACCTTAGGTTTAGACGGGGATTTCGATATTTATAATTCACTACTTTCTGAGTATGGAGTTGTAGGTTTTGATTACGGATATGCAATGGCAAGTCCGAAAACATTAACTATTTGGGAAGCACAATTTGGAGATTTCAGTAATGGAGCGCAAATTATGTTAGATCAATATATTTCTGCTGCTGAGGATAAGTGGAAAACTCAAAACGGATTGGTAATGTTGCTACCTCATGGATATGAATTCCAAGGATCAGAGCATTCATCAGCACGTATGGAGCGTTACTTACAGTTGTGTTCTAACCATAACATGATTATTGCTGATTGTACAACACCAGCAAATTTCTATCACTTGTTAAGAAGACAAATGAAATGGAATTTCAGAAAGCCGTTAGTAGTTTTTACTCCTAAACGTTTGTTGCGTTTGCCAGAGGCAGTTTCTACTAAAGAGGAATTGGTTAATGGAAGTTTTCAAGAAGTGTTAGATGATGTTTCTGTAGCTAAAAACAAAGTAGTTTCATTAGTGTTTTGTACTGGTAAATTCTATTATGATTTAATGGAAAAACGTACGGAATTAGGTAGAGAAGATGTAGCTTTAGTTCGTATAGAACAATTGTTCCCATTACCTCAAGATAAATTGAAAGAAGTTATTGCTAGTTATCCTAATGCAACTGATTATGTTTGGGCACAAGAAGAACCTAAAAATATGGGAGCTTGGGGATACATGTTAATGAATTTTGAACATGTTAAATTACGTTTAGCTTCAAGAAAAGCATATAGTGCACCTGCTGCAGGTAGTTCAACACGATCTAAGGCAAGACATTATAAAGTAATAGAAAGTGTGTTTAATACGCCAAAATAGACATATCATTGCCAGTTCGAGAGGTTTCTTTAGTGAAGGCGAGGAGGATGTAGGTTGAGAGTAAAATGCGTTAAGGATTGAAGTGGCATCCTTTTTAATGTTAGTTCGAGTGAATTTATGAAGTGATAACGGAATAAATTAGTATCGAGAACACTTAAAAAGATATAACTGAAAGCCTGACCCGATAGGGAAACGCCCAAATAAATAAAGTACAATACAGACTATAAATTATATATTATGATTTTAGAAATGAGAGTTCCTTCACCGGGGGAATCAATTACAGAAGTAGAAATTGCAGAATGGTTAGTTGCAGATGGTGATTATGTTGAAAAAGATCAAGCCATAGCAGAAGTAGATTCAGACAAAGCAACTTTAGAATTGCCAGCAGAAGCCAGTGGAGTGATTACTCTAAAAGCGGAAGAAGGTGATGCTGTTGCCGTAGGTGAAGTAGTTTGTTTAATTGACACATCGGCAGAAGCTCCTGCTGGAGGTGAAGCTAAGGCAGATGCTCCAAAAGCGGAATCTAAAAAAGTTGAAATGCCAAAAGCAGCACCAGTTGATAACAAAACTTATGCAACAGGAACTGCGGCTCCTGCGGCTAAGAAAATATTAGACGAAAAAGGAATTGCTACAAGCGATGTTTCTGGAACTGGTCGTGATGGAAGAATAACTAAAGAAGATGCTGTTAAAGCAATACCTTCTATGGGAACTCCAACAGGTGGGGCAAGAAGTACAGGTCGTAAAAAAATGTCAATGTTACGTCGTAAAGTAGCAGAGCGTTTGGTTGAGGCTAAAAATACTACTGCAATGTTAACTACGTTTAACGAGGTAGATATGCAGCCAATTTTTGATTTAAGAAAACTATATAAAGAAGACTTTAAAGCAAAGCACGGTGTTGGGTTAGGCTTCATGTCTTTCTTTTCAAAAGCAGTTGTTAGAGCATTAGAATTATATCCTGATGTTAACTCTATGATTGATGGTAAAGAAATGATTACCTATGATTATTGTGATATTTCAATTGCAGTATCAGGACCTAAAGGATTAATGGTGCCGGTTATGCGTAACACGGAAACATTAACTTTTAGAGGAGTAGAAGCGGAAATTAAGCGTTTGGCAATCAGAGCTCGTGATGGTAAAATTACTGTTGATGAAATGACTGGTGGTACGTTTACAATTTCAAATGGAGGTGTATTTGGTTCAATGATGTCTACGCCAATTATTAACCCACCACAATCAGGTATTTTAGGAATGCACAATATTATTGAGCGTCCTGTTGCTGTTGATGGTCAGGTTGTAGTTAGACCAATGATGTATTTAGCATTGTCATACGATCATAGAATTATTGATGGTAAGGAGTCAGTAGGATTCTTAGTAGCAATAAAAGAAGCGCTAGAAAATCCAGTAGAATTACTAATGGATAATGATATTAAAAAAGCTTTAGAAATGTAGAAATACGTTTTTGAAATATACAAAAAAACCGAAGTCTTATGGCTTCGGTTTTTTTGTATGAGTATTTAGGGTAAATTTTAATCGGCATAGTTTGAAATGTCTTCAGGCCCTTCCAGTATTGCTCTGATTATTTGAAGTGTGCCATCCTGTTTGGTGTCAATATGCCATTTGATTAAACATAAAGCTCCGTTTTCAATTTCTATTCCTGTAATGCTTCTTGGGTGAACACAGCTACCATCATTAAATAAAGGGATGTCTCCAGGTTCAGGAAAACGAGGTCGGTGTGTATGTCCAACAATGGTAATTAAATTATTATTATCGCTAATCCATTTTTTTATTCTGCGTTCAATTTTGATGAGTTCTGTGTAGTTTTTTGCTGGACTTGTAGGGTCTGATATACCCATTATTTGTAATGGTTTCCACAAAAAACGAACAAAAAACCTGCTCCATTTCCAGAAAATATAATTCCACCAATCTGCTTGATGTCCATGTGCTAAAAATAGTTCTTTACAGCTATCAACATCTCTTAAAATGATGCCTTCATGATAGGTTAGATTAGGGAATAAATCGGCTTCTTTTTCTGTTTTTGGATCAAAAAATGTAGACAGGTGTTTCTTTACATAGCTCGGGTTTTTGTACACCATATCATGGTTTCCCCAAATTAAATGCATTCTGTTTTCTGAATGAAACTTTTTTAATATTTCATAGATATTTCTATGTGCATCAAATATGGTTTTGAAGGATCTGTTTTCCCATAATTCATCGCCATCTCCCAATTCGCAGTATTGAAAACCATTTTCGTAATAGTGGTTTATAGCGTGTGTGTATATGTTTCTGTTGTTTGCAAAATCATCAGCATAGCTATTATCGCCACGGTGACAATCGCTAAACAAGATGAACTTATCGTCCTGATTAAATTCAATTACTTTAGCTTGATTGTAAGCTCTTGTAAGTCTGGAATTTGATGACATTTGTATAGGTCTCGAATTAAGAAAATAAAGATATAAAAAATGCCCTTCAATTTGAAGAGCATTTCTTTAAAATTATCAGTGTAATTGCCTATTCTGGCTTAGCAACTTATTTAAAAGCGTTTAGTCCAGTAACGTCCATACCAGTAATTAGCAAATGGATATCATGAGTTCCTTCGTAAGTAATAACAGACTCTAGATTCATGGAGTGACGCATAATGCTGTATTCGCCAGAAATACCCATTCCTCCAAGCATTTGACGAGCATCACGAGCAATTGTTATTGCCATGTCAACGTTATTACGTTTCGCCATAGATATTTGTGCAGAAGTAGCTTTTCCTTCGTTACGTAAAACACCTAAACGCCATGTTAATAATTGCGCTTTCGTGATTTCAGTAATCATTTCAGCTAATTTTTTTTGTTGCAATTGGAATTGTCCAATTGGCTTTCCGAATTGGATGCGTTCTTTTGAATATCTTAAAGCAGTATCATAACAGTCCATAGCTGCTCCAATAACGCCCCAAGCGATTCCATATCGAGCAGAATCTAAACATCCTAATGGAGCTCCTAATCCTGATTTATTTGGCAATAAGTTTTCTTTAGGAATTTTAACATTATCAAAAATTAATTCACCAGTTGCTGATGCTCTTAATGACCATTTATTGTGTGTTTCTGGAGTTGTAAAGCCTTCCATTCCACGTTCAACAATTAGGCCGTGAATACGTCCTGTTTCGTCCTTAGCCCATACTACTGCAATTTGTGCAAAAGGCGCGTTGGAAATCCACATTTTAGCTCCGTTTAAAAGATAGTGGTCTCCCATGTCTTTAAAGTTGGTAACCATTCCTCCAGGGTTCGACCCGTGATCAGGTTCGGTTAGTCCAAAACAGCCTAACCATTCACCAGAAGCTAATTTTGGTAAGTATTTTTTACGTTGTGCTTCATTACCATATTTCCAAATAGGATACATTACTAAGGATGATTGAACCGATGCTGTAGAGCGAACTCCAGAATCTCCTCTTTCAATTTCTTGCATAATTAAACCATAAGAAATCTGATCTAATCCAGCACCCCCATATTCCTCAGGTATATAAGGTCCGAAAGCACCAATACCCGCTAATCCACTTACAATTTGTTTAGGGAATTCAGCTTTTTGAGCGTAATCTTCTATAATAGGTGAAACATCTCTTTTTACCCATTCACGGGAAGCATCTCTAACTAACTTGTGTTCTTCCGTTAGTAAGTCATCTAAGTTATAGTAGTCCGGTGCTTGAAATAAGTCTGGTTTCATGTGCTGGTTTTTATATGGTTAATGAGTTACATTGAATAACTCAATATAATTATGTCTTAAATTTATATTATTGAAAACAAATGTATGTAATGAATTGTAACAAAACAACTTGAAATAGAATAAAAATATAACAGCATTATTTTTGTATTTACTAAAGAAGACTTAGTGAGTACTTAAAAATTACATAGCCTCTGTGAGGCCTACATTTTTAAATAAAAATCTTTTGTTAAATTAATATAATCTTCAGTGTATTGATGTCTGCCTGTTTCAATAACTAATTCTGAGGAGTTTATTGGAGTTTTAGTGAAGGAAAACTCCAATAAACTTCTTTTTATAACTGAAGTAATCGAACCTTTAACCCTCGTAATTCTATTAGGGTATAAGTTCATTTTTTCTGCTAAAGAAATAAAATTTTCTTCTTCGGAAAAAGGAATAATAAATGAAGCTTTTCCATTGTCATCTAGTAGCTTTGCAGTGCCATGTAATAAGTGTTCAAAGGGTAGGGCATCGGTAAATCTTGCTAAGTCTCTTTGTGGGTTATCTGTTTTGTAACCCTCAGAATAAAAGGGGGGATTTGAGATAATTAAGTCATATTTATCGTCAATTTCCTCTACAAATTCATTAAATCCAGCATGATAACAAAATAATCTGTCTCCCCAGGGTGAGTTCTCGAAATTTTCAGCAGCTTGTTCAAAGGCATCAGCGTCAATTTCTAGGCCTTCAATAGTTTCTGCATGACTTCGTTGTGCTAACATTAAAGCTAGTATCCCTGTTCCGGAACCAACATCTAATATTGAAAAAGGGTTGTGTTCTGTGGAAGCCCATGCGCCTAGTAAAACACCATCGGTTCCGATTTTCATAGCGCAGTTGTTTTGATCCACGGAAAATTCTTTAAAAACAAAGGGCTTGTTCATTTTAGTTGTTATTTTTTTGTTGAATCAGCGTCTTTTGCTAGTAATAAATTCTTCTGATATCTTCCTTGTACTAAATCAATAACTATTAATACAATAATAATAAAGTAAAAAGTGGCTTTGCTCATTGGGGTAATTTCGTTCCCAAATAGGTGTAAATGTGCTAAATGTCCTCCTTCTGAAAGTAACATAATTCCAACTACGAGTAAGATGAATAATCCCAATACTTCGTACATCCTGTTTTTTTGTAAAAATGCAGAAACCTTATCGGCCATTACTATCATTAAAACACCACCCAATACAATTGCAATGGTCATTAAAATTAATTGATTGGTGTATTCCATATCACTAGTTAAAGCCATGGCACTAAGTATAGAATCGAAAGAAAACACAAGGTTCATGATAACGATCCATAGGATTACCTTGTTTATAGATGTTTTCTTTTTATCTGTTTCTTCATGTTCTTTTATGAGCATCATATGCCAAATTTCTTTTATGGCTGTATAAATAATAAACACACCACCTACAAGAACAATTAAACTATGAACGTTAAATTCAAATTCAATAATACCGTTATTGTGCAAACTTATAAAAGGTTTTTGGAAATATTGAATTAAGGACATTAATGCAAATAGCAATACAATTCTTAAAATAATAGCCAATCCAACGCCCATTTTTCTTACGAAACTCTGTTTTTTAACAGGAGCTTTTTTGGATTCTAATGCAATATATAATAAGTTGTCAAACCCTAAAACTGCTTGTAATAAAACAAGCATCAATAATGTAAAAAGGCTGTCAAGTGTTAAAAGTTCTGTCATTGGTTTAATTTTAAGACTGTGAAGATAAAATATTTATTTGTATTAAGTTTTAGAAATAAATAATCTCAATGTTTTGTGGGTATTATCTTGTTGATGGTGCTAGATATTTAATCAGGAGAATTTTGAATTGAATTTTATTATCAATAAAATTCAATTCAAAATTTATGTCTGTGAATTAATCATGAAATTAAATGATTCACAAGTTTTATAAAAATTAAATTTTTAAACGCTATATTGCTTTTTTGTAATAGTGACAACCTGTTTTTTGCTACTATAAAATAAATTTATTATATTTAAAGAAGAATCACTGGATAAAATCACATCGAGCTTTTGGGGAGAAAAGCGTGATGATATTTGTGCTTAAGGGAGTGTGTTTAATAATGTATGCCTTGGCGAAAACTAACTAATATTAAAACAAGCGTTTATGCTTGTGTATTTTAGAATGGATAACAATTATAGAGTAGTAGGTGGCACTAAGTATGTGGGTAATTACCCGGTGCCTAAAATTAAATTCTTACACCTGAAATTAAGTTTTTTATCTGCCTTAATGGTTTTTTTATTTATACTCCTTTTTAAACCATATATTTTTATAGAGTTGCGATTTAATGATTTGTTGATTGTAGATTTTATAATTTCATTAATTGTCTTTATTGGTTTAATTATACCTTATTTTTTTTATTATAAAAAATTTTGGCTAAATCAGGACTGGTCATTGCGCTTAGATAGAGAATTTTTAGGGGTTAATATTTTATTAATAACAGTGTTATTAAATTTAATAGCTTATCCAGTATTAATAAATTATGTAAATGAATTTAGAGTAACATTTATCTTTGCTGGTCAAGTTTTTTTATACGTAACTATAATAGGTGTAATCGTGCACTTAACAATTTTCAGAAACTTTTTCTTTTTACATGTTTTGATTGAAAACAATTCCACTGAAAAAAAGACTGTTATATCGGAAGCACCCATAGATGTCATTTCTACTAATGCCGTTTCTGTTGATGTGGTTGAAATTTTTGGAAGAAATAAAAATGAAGCTTACAGGTTAGATTTAAATAGGTTTTTATATGCTAAATCTGAAGGGCACTATTTAAAAATAGCGCTTAAGAATTTAATTAACAATGGAGTTGAATACATTATAATTAGAAATAGTTTAGGGTCTTTAACACAGCAATTGTTGAGTATTGATGTCATTTGTCAATGTCATAGATCTTATTTAATTAATCTTAATTTTATTGAAGAATTTAATTCTATTAAAGGCAAAGGAAAAGAGGTGAAGTTAAAATTCTCTAAAAACATTATTCCTGTATCAAAAAAATATTTTTCATGTTTAGATGATTATTTGAAAAAACAGCTTATATAAACTAAGTACTAAATTACCTGTTTTAGTGCTATCATGGTTTAATCATTTGTCTATTTCCTAAATAAATTAAAAACAACTATTTCTTCATAATGTATGGAAGTTTTGTGTTCAATAATTTCTGTCGCTTTAATTCTATAGCTCCAAGTTTGTAATAACTTTGATAAGTTACGCTTGTGCAATAGTTGCTTGATTTGTATAATTTATAAGTCATTTTTGACTACGGTTTCTTGAAGATTTTTTTTAAAATTAGAAATGAGTAGGTGCAAAATTATTTTAAGAGAATATAAGCCAGCTAAAATGCAACAGCTTTAAAAATTATTTAAACAGTGGTTGCTCAAAATATTCTTTGAATGTAATATGAAGGAAAAAAAAGTGATGGAATCAAAAACCGGGTTAACGAAAGGTTAATTTCATGAAATAAACTTGAACTTCATGAAAAAAAAACTAAAGAACCGCTGTTTTTACCGTCTTTTGCACTTGTAAATAGCTTGAGTTTAAGCGTAAAATGACTGAGTATAATTTGAAACAATCTAAAAGATGTTGTTTATCGATTAATCATGTCGTCTCGTCGTTTTTTTCTAACTACTTACTAAGAAAGATTAGTAGGAGAGATTATTAATTCGACTTTTGCTTACTTAAAAATAATTACGTAACGAGCTACTTTGGTAAAAAGTGTTTGTAAGTAGTTAATAAACCCTTGGGGGAGCCTAATAGGCTCAGGGGTTTTAATATTTAAAGCGTTTTTTAATGAAGTGTATACTTTATTAAAAAATGTTAGGTGTTTTTATAAGCGCCTAAATAAACTTATAACTAATATATATTATGATTAAATCAACGAAGGTTTACCTACGGAATTTAAGGAGTTTTTCCTTATGGATTAAACAAAAGGAATTAAAGTTATTGTTCCCGAACAGAAATAATAGTTTCAGTAAAATTTGTTTTTCGCTGTTTTTCTTGATTATTACTGTTAATGTTTCTAATGCGCAATGTGTAGGTCCGGCTGATGATTGTGATAATGACGGGGTTTTAAACACCGTTGATTTAGATGATGATAACGATGGTGTTTTAGATGCTGTTGAATGTGAGCCTATTATAACTACAATTGCTGGTAACGGAGTTTATTCTTGGATGACACGAAGTGGAGGAGATGCCGGAGGCGTTAAGAATGATGGAGAAATTACAAATTTTGATTGGAATTGGTCTCCGGGAGGTGATTTAATAACGGGTACAGTATCTATAACAAGAATAAGTTCAGGTCAACACACAGTTGCTTCAGAAGCGTATAACGTTTCTATAGCAAATGCGGGGTTTGGAGCATTTGCTTTTAATAATTCACCAACACTAGCTAGTTATGGAGATGTTACGGGAATTTCTCATTTTATAAGTAGTGGTGAAATACCTAACGATATGCCTTTAGGCACATCTACTACAATATTTAATTTTCAATTAGAAGAAAATAAAGTGTCACCGGTAAATAGTTTGCTAACTCTTTTCGATCCTGGCTCTTCAGAAGGAGGAGCTAACGGGCCTTTCACATATACATTCAGTCCTACTATTAATGGTCAGCCAGTTGATATGTCTGGTTGGACAGTTTCTATAGAGGATCCTTATACGCCTTCTGGAACACCAACAGGAGCAACGCTACCAAGCGGAGTAACATGGAATGCTGCAACGGGAGAAATAGTAGTTAATGCTTTTCCTATTTATGGAACTAATTTTCCAGATTCTGTTGTAATATTAAATACAGAGTCAAGTGTTTTTGATGCGCTAAATATGACAGCAGTAGGATTAAATAATGATGACTTAGCTTTAGGTTTTGGGGCAAATACACCTACAAGAACAGTTAGTTCAGCTGTGCCTACATGTGATACTGACGGTGATGGTGTTCCTGATCATCTAGATCTAGATTCTGATAATGACGGCTGTAACGATGTTATTGAAGCAGGTCATACAGATGCGAATGATGATGGGGTAGTTGATGGATCAGGGTTTTCTGGTATTGGTCAAGTTACTGGTGCTGCAACGTCATATACAGGAGTAACAGGAAATGAAATTGTTCCAATACGTATAACAAACGACACTAATATACCAGCTACATTAACAGCAAATACTGGTGATACTGTTGTTTTTACATCAAATGCAACAGCTGAAAGTACAGCTGTTTGGGATGTAACTACACCTTTTGCACCAGATTACACAGCAAATACAGGTGTAAGCTCAGGCTTAAACTACGTATGGGAATATGATGATGGTAGTGGTTTTCAGGCATTTTCGCCAGTAGAAACTAATCAAGCTTTAAGTCTTGCAGCAGTTACAGCATCACAAAACGGATATGTTTACAGGCTTAGTATTACACATGATGATAATTTATGTGCTTCAGAACAACGATTAGTAACTTTAATAGTAGTTAATCCATGTACAGACGGAGCAATACTAGGAACAGTAACAGCAAATGATCCAGATGCAGATGGGGTTAATAATGTATGTGATTTAGACGATGATAATGATGGTGTTTTAGATGCTGTTGAATGTGAGCCTATTATAACTACAATTGCTGGTAACGGAGTTTATTCTTGGATGACACGAAGTGGAGGAGATGCCGGAGGCGTTAAGAATGATGGAGAAATTACAAATTTTGATTGGAATTGGTCTCCGGGAGGTGATTTAATAACGGGTACAGTATCTATAACAAGAATAAGTTCAGGTCAACACACAGTTGCTTCAGAAGCGTATAACGTTTCTATAGCAAATGCGGGGTTTGGAGCATTTGCTTTTAATAATTCACCAACACTAGCTAGTTATGGAGATGTTACGGGAATTTCTCATTTTATAAGTAGTGGTGAAATACCTAACGATATGCCTTTAGGCACATCTACTACAATATTTAATTTTCAATTAGAAGAAAATAAAGTGTCACCGGTAAATAGTTTGCTAACTCTTTTCGATCCTGGCTCTTCAGAAGGAGGAGCTAACGGGCCTTTCACATATACATTCAGTCCTACTATTAATGGTCAGCCAGTTGATATGTCTGGTTGGACAGTTTCTATAGAGGATCCTTATACGCCTTCTGGAACACCAACAGGAGCAACGCTACCAAGCGGAGTAACATGGAATGCTGCAACGGGAGAAATAGTAGTTAATGCTTTTCCTATTTATGGAACTAATTTTCCAGATTCTGTTGTAATATTAAATACAGAGTCAAGTGTTTTTGATGCGCTAAATATGACAGCAGTAGGATTAAATAATGATGACTTAGCTTTAGGTTTTGGGGCAAATACACCTACAAGAACAGTTAGTTCAGCTGTGCCTACATGTGATACTGACAGTGATGGTGTTCCTGATCATCTAGATCTAGATTCTGATAACGATGGTATTTATGATGTTGATGAAGCAGGTGGTACAGACACGAATAATGATGGTATAGCAGATGGTACGCCAGATGCTATAACAGGTATACCGAGTAGTACAGGATCAGGAATAACACCAATAGATACATTAGGAGATGGAAGTTTCGATTTTCAAAATTTAGATAGTGATGCAGATGGCTGTAGTGATTCTAATGAAGCTTATAACGATGTAACTGCAGATGTTAATGGAGGGCAATTTGGTACAAGCGAACCAGCATCGATAAATCCAGTAAATGGATTAGTAAGTGAAACTGGAGTAGATTATACCTTAGGAACTAATGCAGCAGTATTAGATTATTTAGATACAACTGCTTGTTTGGTTCCAACCATTACAGCAAATAATGATGATTTTACAGGTACGCCTATAAACACCGTAACAGGCGGTACAACAGTAAGTGTATTTACTACCGATTTTGCTAACGGAGTTGCTGCTACCGATGCTAACATCGATGATAATATTAGTATTACTAACGATGATGGCTTACTAGGTATAACTATTAATAATGATGGTACAATAAATATACCAGCAAATGCACCACCAGGTTCATACACTATAGAATATACCATTTGTTTAACTGCAGATAATAGTATTTGTGATACGGCAGAGGTAACGATTCTAGTAGATGTTTGTGCTAATTTTCCAACGAATGATTGTGATAATGATGGCGTTATAAACTCAGCAGATCAATGCCCTGGTTTTGACGATACCTTAGATACCGATAATGATGGTGTTCCTAACGGTTGTGATTTAGATGATGACAATGATGGTATTTTAGATACAGAAGAAGGGGGGATAGATTTTTTTCCAACATGTATTTCTGAAGCATTTTTATTTTCAGGGAATCCCGCTGAAGTTTTTAAACTAAATTTAATGACAGGAACACCTGTTTCGATAGGAACTTTAGGTTTTGCTTTTAATGCAGCTGCCTTTAATGAATCTGATGGATTGTTATGGGGGGTAGATAATGTGGCATCACCTAGAGTTTTTAGGATTATAGATCCGGTAACGCTCGCAGTCGTTTATACAGACAATACAATTGGCTTACAAGCAACTTCAGGAGCTATAGATCCTATAAATAAAACATATATGATACAAGGGCTTTCTGGAGCAAAATTACTTGATGCAGATCCAAGTTCCCCAACATATCGTCAGGTAATTTCTACATTAGCTACACCGCCTGTAAATATACCAGATATTGTATACTCAATGATAACGAATAAATTTTATGGAATTGCAGCGTCATCAAACGTTTTGTATGAGTATAACCCACTAACAGTTACATGGACTAATTTGGGTTCTTTTAATGTAGCTGATATACCAGGAGGTAATTATGGAGCGGCATATGCAACTCAATCTGGAGATATGTATTTTAGTAATAATAGTACAGGTAATATTTATAAAGTTGATTCTTCAGATCCATTATTCCCAGGTGTTTTAAACGGTGCCTTTTTCTCTTCAGGTCCATCATCTTCGTTTAATGATGGTGCAAGATGTTTGTCATTATCTTTAGATGACATTCTTATTTCTGATACAGACGGTGATGGTACTCCAGATTATCAAGATTTAGATAGTGATAATGACGGCTGTAATGATGTTATTGAAGCAGGACATACAGATGCGAATGATGATGGGGTAGTTGATGGATCAGGGTTTTCTGCTATTGGTCAAGTTACAGGTGCTGCAACGTCATATACAGGAGTAACCGGAAACGAAATTGTTCCAATACGTATAACAAACGACACTAATATACCAGCTACATTAACAGCAAATACTGGTGATACTGTTGTTTTTACATCTAATGCAACAGCTGAAAGTACAGCTGCTTGGGATGTAACTACACCTTTTGCACCAAATTATACAACTAATTCAGATGAAAGCTCAGGCTTAAACTATGTTTGGGAATATGATGATGGTAGTGGTTTTCAGGCATTTTCGCCAGCAGAAACTAGTCAAGCTTTAAGTCTTGCAGCAGTTACAGCAGCACAAAACGGATATGTTTACAGGCTTAGTATTACACATGATGATAATCTATGTGTTTCAGAAGAACGATTAGTAACTTTAACAGTTGAGCCATTAGCTTTTATTTGTGATGGTACTGCTTATTTAATAAGTTCAGCAGGAGGTGCTGCGTCAATACTTAACTTGGCAGATATTGATACAGGTGTAACAGGGGCGACTATTATATTAAGTGATGGGCACATATACAATGGCTTGGCATATAACAGAGCAGATAATTTATTATACGCCATTGTAGAGACTACACTTTCAGGTGGTAGTGTCTCACAAGGAGATGTAGTTACTATAGATGCTAATGGAATTGTGACTAGTTTAGGGCAGCCAGTTAGTTCAGAAATACCTGCTAATAGATTAATAAATACTTGGTCAGTAGGTTCGAATGTAGTTCGTACTGTCGCAGTGCCAACAGGGGTAATCGATAGTGATAATAAATATTATTTCTATGGGAAAAATGTTTCAGGAAATCAAATATACTTAGTAACCTTAGATTTAGATACCTTCACTTATTCGGACATGGATGTATCTTTAGATTTGATTCAAAATGATCTTGCTTTTTCTTCTAAAACAGGATTGCTTTATGGTATTCAGAATGGAGTTATGGTGTCTTTAGATGCTCAAACAGGAGTGCAAACGATTATAAATCCATCAGGATTTAATATAGCAAGTAATAATACATCAATAGGTGGAGCATGGAGTAATATAGAAGGGGATTTATACTTTTATAGTAATATCACTACACCATTAGTTTTACTGAAATACGAAATAGATACCAATACATTAACGAATATGGGAGCTGTAACAGCTTACGGTACTTTTGATGCAGCAGCATGTTCTCCTTCTTTTATGGAGAAAGAAATTATTACTTCCTCACCAGGAGGTACAGTTTCGCCGGGAGATACAATACAGTACCAGTTTACGATTTATAATGGTACTTCAGGTACTTTAACAGGTGTGTTTTTGGATGACTTGTCATTATTTGGGGATACCACTTGGGATGTTAGTTCTGTAGGAGCTAACATTCATGGAGGAACAGTTGTTTTTTCAAATAGTAACAATACATTAACAATAACAAACATACAAATCCCTACAATAGCAAGTAATGGAGGACTCCCTGTAATATTTACAGTTTCTGCTGTAGTAGGTAATACATTAGTGTCGGGAGATTGTGTTGATAATCAAGCTTCTTTAACAGTAGGGGCTTTGGTAATACAAAGTGATGATCCTAGTACGCTAGCAGCAATGGATCCTACTCAGTTTTGTATAGATATATTGCCAATAGCAACAGATGATACGGTAAGTTATACACCAGGGAATTCAGAAATAGTAGATGTTGT
>Ga0209292_1000447_pt1 | contig 53803 bp, 42 predicted proteins | sample GOMGulsemesocosm_2_FD_184634 | JGI IMG/M metagenome (GOLD analysis project Ga0209292, IMG submission 184634) | Methane-oxidizing microbial communities from mesocosms in the Gulf of Mexico - GOM9C Gulf of Mexico (SPAdes) (version 2) | ecosystem: Environmental > Aquatic > Marine > Cold seeps... | reverse complement strand
TATAAGGGGAGAGGTTTATCGCAACAGGAATACTTGAGCCTTGTGCTTGCCAATGGGAAAGTTGAATAATAATACTACGAATGACATAACGTCCAAACTCTTGAACTCTGCCGCTTTGTTCAATTAAATCAATGAAGTGAATGGGGCTAAGTAAGCCTTCTTGTGGATGAAACCAGCGAGCTAAAGCCTCAACGCCAGTAATATCGCCACTAATTAGATCAACTTTTGGTTGGTAATAGAATTTGATTTGGCTTTGCTTGAAAGCATCATTTAAATCTGCTCTTAAACGCAATCTTTGATGTCCGTTATTTATTTCTTTTTCATTAAATAACATCCAACCACAGTGTTTTTGTTTAGCCTCATACATAGCGTTATCCGCATTAGCTATTAGGGTATCGGTATTTACCCCGTGTTGAGGGTAATGGCATACACCTATGCTAGCCCCGGTATTAATAGCAAGCTGATTTATGAGGATAGGTTCTTCACATACCTGTACAAGATTTGATGCAAGCTTTTCTGCCTGCTCTTTAGATAAAGTGGGTGCCCAGATGAGAAATTCATCACCACCGGTTCTAACTAAGGTTTGCTCACGTGTTAGGATGCTTAAGAGCCTTATTGACACTTCTATTAGTAGTTTGTCTCCAGCCGTATGGCCTAAAGTGTCATTCACTTCTTTAAATTTATCTAAATCTATAACAAAAAGGCTAGCTTGATAGTCTGGCAGCGGTGCTTCATGAGAAGGCTCACTTGGTATGGCCTTTTTCATCATATCGACTAAATATAATCGATTTGGGAGCCCTGTTAGTTGGTCGTGTGTTGCTAGATTAAGTAGTGCATTATTCTTACTTTCGACCCTTTTACTCATCCAAAATGATAGGACTAATGCACACCATATAGCAATCCAAATGACTATGATCGATGTGATTGAAAGTCGTTTAGCAATATAATTTAACGTGGTTTCTATGCTGTTAGCCATGGAGTAAAAATGTATCTGATAACCTTCACCCGTAACAAATTGCCAAAGAAGGTAATCTCCTTTGATGGTTTCCATGCCATTAACATTGCTCATCATACTCTGCTGTCGATTAATACTTTCTTGTAGCCTTGCAATATTTTCAACTGACATATTTTGCTTCATAGACCAATCAAAATTAGGTCCATGAATACTAATATAAAAGACGGCATTGTCTTCTTCGTTTAAATGAATAAGATGCATTAACTCTGAAATACGCTGTTCCGGTTGGTTGTCCGCTTCTATTAACGCTGCATGTAATAATAAGGTTTGCTTTTCAAGTGAATTCAATTCTATGCGAACACCAAGATCTGCTGAGAGACGATATGACACAACAACGTAAATTATCGAAACAAGGATAGCGACGACCAAACAAGCGCCAATAAGTTGCCAGCGAAAATGTCTATCTTGTTGTAATTCCGAAATCTGAAGCATAGATAGCTAACTTTGGGTTAGGGGGTCTTTTTGGATCGAGTACTAATACCTGCAATGTGATAAACAGGGCACCAAGCTGTAAATAAGGAAATAAGATTAAGCACCCCAAAAGTACCAATCAAAATCTCTAAGAAAGGTTCTTGTAAAAAATCACCATTTAAAAAAGTAAATGCCGTTAAAACGATACCTGTAACGCCTCTAAAAGCGCGATCAAAGGGGTGTAGGTTTTTATTGATTTGCATATACGCGCTTCCTGTTGATTGTAATTAAGTCAGAAAACGAGTTTAAAGGGTTATATTTAACTGTATTTTCTAACGTTAAAACGACCATCAGATGATCTGAAATGACTGTTTTAGTAGGCTAATAACAACTTTTTTACATGTTTAAATATATGACACATTCCTCTTTATTGCTGACTAGAATTGTAATATCTCATGGCAAAAATCACAGAATGCTAGTTGTTTACTTTGTGTGATCTTATCTATTTTTAAAGAACAATTGATATTTAATGCGTATGCATGTATTTTGTAAATATGAAAAATCAAATAGAAGCATGTTTAGCCTTATCCATACGCCGTGCAGACCGCATTGTGAGCCAAGCTTACAATGATAGGTTATCTGCTTTAGGTATTCGCTCAACTCAATTTTCTGTATTGAGGGTGATTGATGTGATGCATAAAGCCAGTGCTAAGGATTTGCAAGAACACCTTTCTATGGAGCAACCTACCGTATCTAGAGCATTAAAACCTTTAATTAGAGATGGCTATATATTGGTAAGCGAAGGCAAGAATAAAAAGGAAAAGTGGTTAAGTTTGAGTGCGTCGGGTAAAGATCTATTTGAACAGTGCTTACAACCTTGGAGGCAGGCACAAGACGATTTAATGGCACATTTAGGGCTTGAGAATACGCAGTTACTACATGATTTAAGTCGTAAGATAGTATCCTTTAAAAGCTAAATATTTACCTGGATAGATGCATATGCATTTAAATTAAGAGTAGAACTATTGATGAAATTATATACTTATCCAGTGACAACGAATGCGCTTAAAGTGACGGTTTTAATTGAATACTTAAAGCCCTTTGTTGATTTAAATATACAGCAAGAATTAGTTCAGATTCATAAAAGAGAGCAGCAGGAAAGTGCTTTTTTGAAGGTAAATCCAAAGGGACAAATTCCTGTTTTAGTTGATGATAAAAGAGGACAGCGGGTCACTGAGTCAAATGCTATTTTACTGTATCTGATAAATCTCCTCGAAGTGAAACGGGTACCAGAATTGTCTGGGTTTTCACAGCAATCTGATGTGATGTCTTGGTTATTTTGGCAAGCTAGCGATTCTGGATTAACTCAATCTGGTTATCACTTCAATCGTATTTTACTGCCGGCTTGGGGTGTTAATCGCACTTTTAAACCTGAAAATAAACAAGAGGAAAAATTTCATCATAGCTGCCAAGTACTTGATCAACACCTTGCTAAACAAGCCTACCTTTGTGGGGATGAGGTCAGTATTGCTGATATGTCAGTTGCGGCTCCTGTCATGTATTACCAGGATAGCCAGATGCCAATATTAAAATATCCAAATTTAATGGCTTGGATAAATCGTTTAGAAGCCTGCGCTTGGTGGTCATCAACAAAATTAAGCGCAGATCAATTTTTAGATGAGATGAAAGCCCACAGCCACTAGTTTTAAAAAGGTTAGCGGCTTTCATTGCGTTATTCTTTTTATTTAAATAAATACATGCATATGCATTCTTATATATTAAAATTACAGTAATTTCTGTAACAGGAGTTAGAAATGAAAAACTCAGTCCCCCTTAATCATTCTGATATGAGAATGCTGGATAGAGGTAAGGCTTATCAGCTGTTTAGTTGGGTGGTCAATCACCCTAAGCGAGTTCTCCTATTGGGATTGCTTCTGATGGCGGGCGTTATTTCCAATATCACTCAATTGACTAAAGATACCCGAGCTGATGCTTTTTTAGCCGATGACAACAGTGCTTTGCTTTACCGCGAAAAGGTTAAGCGTACTTTTGGATTGAGTGATCCTCTCGTCATTGCTGTGGTGGCAAATGAGTCTATTTTCACTCCAGAAGGGCTTAATACGGTTCAGCTTGTGACGGATGTAGTGCTGAATTTGACTAACATCGATCCAGACGGCATTACCAGTTTGGCCACTGAGAATAATATTTTTGGTACAGAGGAGGGTATGGAAGTTGAGCCCTTTTATGAATATGAAATAGAGAACCAAGCTGAGGCTTTGATTGTGCGTGATGCTATTCGGGACTTCCCACTTTATCAAGGAAGTTTGGTTGCGCAAGATGAGTCTGCCACCTTAGTGGTTGCCGAATTATTAGATGAGAAACAGGTAGAGCAAAGTTATAACGACATAGTTAAGGCAATGAATGAGCTCGTTTTACCGCAAGGTATCAAGCTTTATGTCGCGGGCGAAGGAGCTGTATCGGGTTATCTTGGCAGTTATATCGATGCCGATGCCAAACGTTTAAACCCACTTGCAGGTGTGATCATTACCCTAATTGTATTTATCGCTTTTTTACGATTTGGCCCTATCATCATGGGGAATGTGATTATTGCCGCTTCCGTGTTGATGACAATTGCGAGCATGGCGCTTTTTGGTGTGCCTTTTTATGTTATCACCAATGCGTTACCCGTGATTTTGATTGGCATTTCAGTGGCAGACAGTATTCATATTTACAGTGAATATTTTGATCGTCGCGCTCTTTATCCCGATGAAGAGATAAAAGAATCTATTATTCAGACAATGATGGAAATGTGGCGTCCTATTACCTTAACGACTCTAACCACAGTCGCGGGTTTTATGGGCTTGTATTTTGCAGCTTATATGCCTCCGTTTAAATTTTTTGGTTTATTTACTGCTGTGGGTGTTGCTGTTGCTTGGTTCTATTCGTTAATCGTGCTGCCTGCTGCAATGAGCTTGATTAAGACAGAAGTGAGAGCTGCTTATGCTGAAAAAATCCGTTCTAAAAAACATGATATGACCGCACGCTTTATGATTTTCCTAGGTAGTATCACAGCGCGTTTTGCTAAAAGCATTGTGGTTTTATCTGTGTTTATCTTCGCTATTGGTTTATTTGCAGCAAGCTACCTAGTGGTGGATGAAGAAAGAATAAAAACATTCCACCCAAGCGAAGCCCTGTATGTGGCTGATGAGGTGATTAATAGCCGTTTTGATGGCTCTAATTACTTAGATATAGTCGTCAGTACACATGAGATAGAAGGCATCTTTGACCTTGATGTACTTAGCAAAATGGAAGCTCTCCAGAAATATGCTCAAAGCCTAGATTATGTGGAAGGTTCGACTTCTTTAATTGACTATCTAAAGCAGATGAATCGCTCATTGAATGGGGGTGATAAAACCTTTTATGCTCTGCCACAAAATCAGGATTTGATTGCTCAATTTTTCTTACTCTATTCCGCCTCAGCAGAGCCCACTGATTTTGAAGAAGAGGTGGATTATGACTACCAAAAAGCCAATATTCGGCTGACCTTGAATAACGGTGCTTATGTTAATACCAAAGAGGTGGTTGAACGTCTTCAGCAGTATCTCAATACTCAGTTTAATGACGATAAGGTGAGTGCTACTTTAACCGGCCGAGTGACATTAAATTATCATTGGATCAAGGATTTAGGTGAGAGTCATTTCTTCGGGATGGGCATAGCTTTGTTCTTGGTATTATTGGTTTCGTCATTCTTATTGAAATCGACAGTGGCAGGGTTTTACACCTTGATACCCGTCGCCATGAGTATCTTATTAGTCTATTCATCCATGGTGCTTCTCTCTATTTCATTGGGCATAGGCACCTCTATGTTTGCGGCGGTAGCTATCGGTCTTGGTGTTGATTTTTCGATACATACCATTGAAAGAATGAGCGCTTTGTATCAAGTGGAGCAAGACATGAAAAAAACCTTTGCCAGATTTTACCCTTCGACGGGCCGTGCACTGTTATTTAATCTATTGGCTATCTCATTAGGTTTTGGGGTTTTGATATCGAGTAAGGTGGTCCCTCTTAATAACTTTGGTGCCATAGTGGCAATTTCTGTGGTCACCAGCTTTTTGTTTAGTTTGACCCTATTACCGGCTCTGATCATGTTATTTAAACCTAAATTTATTGTGCAAAAGCGTGAGGCTAAACCGGGTATGGGGTTAACGACGGCAGCGAGCCTGCTCGCGATTAGCCTGATCGGATCTGGCCTTTTTTATACTTATGATGCTAGCGCAGGAGACGTCGCCAACTTACCTGAGGCTAACTGGGTCGTTGAGCAGGTGAATAAGGTGCCAGAAGGGCGTCAAAGTTCCAGTCATTTATCCATGACCTTGGTTGATAGACGAGGCAAGGTAAGGCAAAGAGAAACCGTTAGCTTTCGTCAATATGTCGGTCTCGAAAAGCAAACCGTGCTGTATTATGTGTCCCCTAGAAATGTCAAAAATACCGCTTTTTTGATCCATGATTTTGCTGAGTCTGAGCGTGATGATGATCAATGGCTGTATTTGCCTGCCCTTCGAAAAGCACGTCGTATCTCAGCATCAGACAGAGGTGATTATTTTCTGGGGACTGACTTTAGCTACGAGGACATTAAGAAAGAAGGTAAGTTTGAAATGGCTGACTTTAGCTTTAAAACCTTGGCGACAGAAACCGTAGCAGGCAAGGAGCTGATCAAGTTAGAAGCCACCCCTATTGATAAAAAGACCGCAAAAGAATTGGGTTATGGTCGCCAGGTAATCTGGGTAGATAGAAGTAATTGGATAGTGGTTAAAGCTCAATATTGGGATATTAAGATGAACCTTTTGAAGACTTTGAACATCAGTGATGTACGCAAGGTTGAAGGTATTTGGACTAGCCATATTCTAAAGATGGAAAACCATAAAACAGGTCATAGTTCTGAATTTGTATTTTCCAACATGAATTATAACAAGCCGATTAAAAACAGTGTTTTCACTCGTCAGGCGTTAAGCCGAGGAGCGCCAAAGTGAGAATATTTATAAGTGCTTCTTTGCTGTTATTAATACCAGGTGTGGGTTTGGCTATAGAGATGAGTCATAGCCTGAACAATCAAACCAGTTATGGCATTGAAGATAACAGCTGGCAACAGTTTGAGTGGCGCTTGGACAGTGAGCTATATCAACCCTTAGAGATAGGGGAGATAACCGTAATTATCCGTAGCCGCTTTGATGTTGAAAACAAGCTTGGGTCGGATGAGAAATTTACCAACTATGCCGGTATCAGTGAACCGCTATTAGAGGGGGATCATGAGTACTTGGCGTTACGAGAAATCTACTGGCAAGCGGGCTTTGATAGCAGCTATTGGCGTATCGGCAAGCAGCAGCTTGTATGGGGAGAAGCCGATGGCATTAAGTTGCTCGATGTCGTAAATCCACAGAGTTATCGCGAATTTATCTTAGATGATTTTGATGACTCTCGTATTCCTTTGTGGATGGTTAATGGTGAGTTTCAGGTCGGTGAAGAAGGCACATTACAAGCCTTGTGGGTGTTGGATACCAGTACTCATGAACTCGCGCCTTCAAACTCTCCTTTTGCGTTTTCTAGTCCAGTATTAGTGCCAGATGCTAATAAGGTACCAGCGGGAGTCTCAGCGTCATTAGCAGACACAGAAACACCAGAAGTGTCCTTAGAAAACAGTGATTTTGGTCTTCGTTATAGCGGCTTTGTGAATAATTGGGATTATTCGTTAAATTACCTTTATCACTATGTCGATGAGGCTGTGGTGAGTGCCAAGCTAAACGGCAGTACGCTTTTATTGTCGCCAGATTATAAGCGCAGTCACTTATTTGGTGGATCTGCCAGTAGTGTATTTGGTGACTGGATAGTAAGGACCGAAGTTGCCTTTGAAAGCAACCGTTACCATAGGACTCAGGAATCGGTCTCTGGGGTAGATCAGGCGGATCAATGGGGGATGTTGGTAGGATTAGATTATCAAGGTCTGACGGACTATTTCATCTCAGTGCAATGGTTTCAGTCAAATGTATTAGGTCAGACTCAAACCTTGGTAAAAAAACGCCAAGAAAATACTTTGAGTTTGATGGTTGAGCATACTGTGTTTAATGAAACCTTATTGCTTAAATGGCTAAACCTTCATTCACCTGATCATGGTGATGGCGTGCTTCAACCTCAGCTTAGTTATAATCTTGAATCGGACTTTGATATCTTTGTATCTATGGATATCTTTTACGGGGATGAAGAGGGACTGTATGGCCAATTTGATGATGCAGATCGAATCAGCGCCGGATTTGAATGGGGGTTTTAAGCTTTTTATTCTGATGTAGTCATTCAAACGCCTTTACTCCATTGAGTTAAGGCGTTTTCTTTTATAGATGATACCGTATTAAACGCTTAGCCAATGCGTGAAGATAATTGACGCGCCGCCTGTATTAATTTCTTTGCATTATCCCTGGCTTCTTGCTGATCTAGGTAACCGCCGCTGATACTCGCGCTAATGGCTGCCACAGGCTCATTTCGTAGGTTTAATATAGGCGCAGAAATACAGCTCAAATCGGCTTCGATCTCCCCGTGAGATACGGCATAACCTAAACGTTTTGCCCGTTCTAACTCCTCTTGGATGGTTTGCCAATCCTGCTTAATTTGCGGGTTTACTTTTTTCTCACTGGCAAGATAACTTTGCTGGAATTCTTCGTTGCGCATACAGAGTATGGCTTTGCCCGAAGCGGATTGATACAAAGGCATTGTTTGGCCAATGTAGATATTAAAGGCATTATTTAGTGATAGCTCTAACTTAGAAACCACCACGCTGGTATTACCCACTGGCACACTTAAAAAGATGGTTTTATGAATTTCATTTTTAAGAATTTCAGCAATAGGATAAAAGAAAGGGATGATGCTTTGTTTGTTGTAAATAGTAGAGGCGATCTGGAAAATTTTAGAACCAATGCAATACGATTTTTTTCGGCTTGGATCATGGGCCACCATCTGATGTTCTAACAAGGTATTGATGATACGGTGGCCACTGGCAGAGGGGATACCTGTGTGGTCACATATTTCAGACAAGGTCATAGGGTAATTTGCGCTGGCAAGCAGATCCATAATAAGAACGGAGCTGTCCACTGCGGGTGCTTTTGATTTTTCTTTCTCTGACATCTGACACTCCTAAAAGTGAGCTGTTTTTACTGAATAGAAAACGCCTTAAAATTCTATATATGGAAAAAGCCTTTAATAAAAGAGGGAAATTCACCGGTTTCTTGTTATCCAAATCGGCGAGTAAAAATAATTGGAAAAAATAATTTTTTTTCCAATCTTACCTCACCCTAGGTAATGACTGGCTTCCCTTAAATTCAGCGCTTTAACCCTCACTAAATTCTCAACTCTTATCATAATTAGACTAATGTTAAAGGCCCATACTATAAGGCTTTTGGAGCTTAATTCCATATATAGAATTAAATTTTCTCATATGGAATATTTTTTGACTCAAGATAAGTCTGGTCTTAGCATGGCCTTATTCAGTAAAAGGGTGACCCCATGAGAAGTGATCAAAATTTTATTAATAATGCCTTTGTCCAATCTATTGCTGGCAAGGCGATGCCAGTGTTTAGTCCTGTCAATGAGGCGCAGGTGGCGCAAGTGGCTTTAGCCAGTACAGAAGACGCATTAGGTGCTGTTGATATTGCCGCGAAAGCCCAGAAAGGCTGGCGTCAACTCACCAGTATTGAACGTGCTGGTTTTCTCCATAAGTTGGCAGATGCTTTGTTGGCTCGTAAAGAAGCCATTGGCCAAGCTCTGGCACTAGAGTCGGGTAAAAGCCTTGAAGATGCCACCAATGAAGCCGTTTATGCTGCAGATATTACTCGTTATCACGCCGAGTGGGCGCGTCGTATAGAAGGGGAAATTATTCCCAGTGACTCTCCATCTGAAAACCTCTTGTTGCAAAGAGAGCCAATTGGCGTAGTGGCGTGTCTTATTCCGTTTAACTACCCAGTTTATACCTTGTTACGCAAAATTGCCCCGGCATTAATTACCGGTAATAGCGTGGTCGTTCGACCCAGTAACAATACCCCAAGCTCTGCTTTTGAAATTGCTAAAGCCGTGCAAGATTCTGGTATTCCAGCGGGGGTGGTGAACATTTTGACAATGGATCATGCCACCGCTGAGAGTGTGTGTACGCATCCTAAAATTGGCATGATTACTTTAACGGGTAGCGTAGGTGCTGGACGTAAAGTTTTAGAGTATTCCCAAGTGAATATTGCTAAGTCATCTCTTGAACTCGGTGGCAAGTCACCCGCGATTGTTGAAGCGGATGCTGATCTTGAAAAAGCGGCTCGTGAGATAGTTGCTTCTAAAACTACTAACTGCGGCCAGCTATGTACGGCGATCGAAAGGGTCTATGTGCATGAAGCGATATATGACGAGTTTGTGGCCTTGTTAAAAGCGCAAATGAGCGAACGTCAGTTTGGTGATCGTGCTCTTGATGCCAGTTTTATGGGTCCTTTAATCAATGAAAATGCGCGTTTAAACATCCATCAAATGGTGGAGCGCGCAATTGATGACGGCGCCGTATTAGAAGTGGGTGGTTATATTCCAGAAGGTAAAGGCCACTTTTATCCACCCACCTTGCTAACCAACTGCCGCCAAGATATGGAGATAGTTCAAGAAGAGATTTTCGGCCCGGTTTTGCCTGTTCTTAAATACAGCGATGCGGATCAAGCGTTGGAGCTGGCTAATGACCACCAGTTTGGTTTGGCTTCTGTTATCTACACTGAAAATTACCGTACTGCGATGAAGGTGGCTAACAATATTGAGGCCGGTGAAGTTTATATCAACCGTACCCCAGCCGACCCTTATCAAGGTTATCACGCTGGTTGGAAGCGCTCTGGTCTAGGTGGTGATGATGGCAAACACGGTATGTTGGAGTTTACTCAAACTCGTTTAGTTGTTCTCAACTACTAGGGGTTCTGCGAATAAGTTATCCCGCCTCAGCGGGTGGGAAAAATGCCTGAAATTTAAGGCGAGGAGCGCAACTTAATCGTGATTCTATTGATCAGGTCCTCAACTTAGAGATAAGGCTTTTAGGCCACGCTTTTAGGTCTCAGAAAAAATGTCACCCTATGTTGTCCCTTCTCGAAAGGTGCCTCTGTAGTGGTTAAATAATAAGCACATCAAAGTGATGCCTTGTTTGACGTTTTTTCTGATAAGACTGAGAAGAGGTTACTTAATCGCAGGTTCTCTAGTAAGCGTGAGTGACGCGAGTGTTTTGCTAGCGTCACGTCACTGCTAAAAAAATCAATTTTCCTTAACTAATATGCCTAAGCAAGAGAGGTAGGTCTTCGCTCGCTTATAAAAGCAATAAAGGGGCATTCTTTGCCTTAGAAACACCTGTAGACACTTAAAAAAAACCATAAAAAAAACAACACGAATCAATAGAGATTAAGACTATGAGTGACACTATATCAGCCCGACCTGAGGCATTAGGTAAAAGCATGCAAATGAAGCGCTATTTCCAGTTCTCGTTATTATTACTGGCAGCTGGGGCTATCTACCCCTTGCTTTATTTACGCCAGAATTTTGAGACTTCTATCTTGGAGGCTTTTCAGATTAGCTCTGGGGATCTGGGCAACTATTATTCTATGTTGGGAGTAGTCTACTTCCTTTGTTACGTACCAAGTGGCTGGCTTGCTGATAAAGTTTCACCGAGATTATTAGTGACCCTTTCTATGATAGGCACAGGTGCGCTTGGACTATGGTTTGCCACTATCCCAGCTAAAGAGGTTTTAGTTTATATCTTTATGGCTTGGGGCGTAGCAGCCGGATTAACATTTTGGGCCTCTATGATTAAAGGCGTGAAAATGTTGGCTCATAAAAATGAGCAAGGTCGATTTTTTGGTATCTTGGATGGTGGGCGCGGTCTAGTTGAAGCTGTATTGGCTACGGTTGCTATTTCTATCTTCGCTTATGCCATTGAAAGCCAAGGTCAAAGCACCACGCTGGCCTTAAAGCAGGTTATCTATATGTATTCTTATACCTGTATTGCGATTGGTTTTCTTACCTTCTTGTTTTTACGCGGTGATACATCAAAAACGGAAGAAAGTGGGCCAAAAGTAACCAGTAAAAATCTTTTTAGAGACTTAAAGTACCTGGCATCGATTCCTGAATTATGGATGGTGGCAGCCGTCATTTTCTGTGGTTATCAATTGTTTTGGGCCACTTATTCTTTTTCCTCTTTTATGCAGGTAGGTTATGAAATAAGTGCGGTTACCGCAGGCTTTATTACCGTCGCAAAATTATGGATGCGTCCTATTGGTGGTATTGGGGCGGGTTTCTTAGGGGATAAATACGGTAAAGAAAACATTCTGGCGATTGCCTTAGCGGGTTCATCATTAGGCCTAGTAGTCATGATTGTTTTCCCTCAATTAAATACTGTGTACTTCTTACTGGCCATTGTACTACTTATCGGTGTGCTGACTTATGCAATTCGAGGTTTGTACTGGGCTATTTTGGATGATTGCGATATCCCTTTACAGGTCACAGGGTTAGCGATCGGCATCATTTCTTTAATTGCTTATACCCCGGATATTTTTCTACCTCAAATAAATGCTTATTTTGCTGCCCGCTATGAAGGTATTACCGTCTATAACTTGTATTTTGGCTATATTGCAGTAATGGGCTTATTAGGCATGTTTGCAGCACTCAAACTTAAATCAATGACAGCTAAGAAGAAGGCTAAATAATGAAAGTTACCCACTGTGATACGTATATCGTTGCGACTCCACCACCTCATGTGGGTGGTATGTATTGGATATTTGTTAGCCTTAAAACGGATTGTGGCATTGAAGGTGTCGGGGAAGTTTATGCTGCTACATTTCACCCTGAAGTAGTGGCAAAGGCAATTGATGATGTCTTTGACCGTTATTTAAAAGGTTATGACCCACACCATGTAGAGCGCTTTTTTAGAGAGGCATACTCTAGTGGTTTTACTCAGCGTCCCGACCTCACCATGATGGGAATTGTAAGCGGTTTGGAAATGGCTTGCTGGGACATAGTGGGTAAAGCCGCGAATAAGCCGGTTTATGAGCTTATCGGTGGCAAGGTAAACGACAAACTACGTTCTTATACCTATTTATATCCGAAGGATAAAAATGGCGACTACAACTATGACAATGTCGAGCTTGCGGTTGAATGTGCGTTAGCGGAGAAAGAGCGTGGTTTTACTGCGCTTAAGTTTGATCCAGCGGGGCCTTATAGCGCCTATTCTGGACAAATGATTTCGTTAGAAGCGATGGATAAATCAGCGACTTTTTGTGCTCGTATTCGTGCCGCTGTGGGTAACAGCTGTGATCTATTATTTGGTACCCATGGCCAGATGTCTCCCGCATCAGCGATTCGTTTGGCGAAACGTTTGGAACCTTTTGACCCCATGTGGTTTGAAGAACCTGTACCTCCAGGTCAAAATGAAGCTATGGCTCGTGTTGCCGCTAAGACCAGTATTCCGGTTGCGACAGGTGAGCGACTGACCACAAAGTATGAGTTCCATGACGTATTAAAACATGGTGCAGCGTCTATTTTACAAATGAATTTAGGACGAGTAGGCGGCATTTTAGAAGGCAAAAAAATAGCCGCGATAGCCGAAGTTTATTATGCCCAAGTAGCCCCTCATTTATATAACGGACCTGTGGGAGCGGCTGCTAGCATCCAGTTAGCAGCCACTCTGCCAAATTTCTTGATTCAAGAAAGTATTGGTATTTGGGATGGTTTCCATGCAGAGGTGTTACAAGAAAAAATAGAGTGGCAAGATGGCTATATTATCCCTTCAAGCAAGCCTGGTTTAGGCATTGAGCTTAATATGGAAACCGTAAAAGCCTGTTCTCCTTATAAGGGAGGCGTCTTACATCTGGCGATGGATTCAAAACCTTATGATGTAAAGCGTGAGTCAGGTACCCAGTGGAAACAGGCTCCGGAGAAATAGTCATGGATTATGATTTTATTATTGTCGGTGCCGGCTCAGCAGGCTGCATCGTCGCTAATCGTCTGAGTGAGTCTGGCCTTTATTCAGTATTGTTAATTGAAGCGGGAGGCAGAGATGCCTCCCCTTGGATCAAGTTACCTGTGGGCTTTGGTAAAACCTACTACAACCCTCAATATAACTACATGTATTACTCCGAAGCCGAAAAAGAAATGGCAGGGCGAAAACTCTATGCACCTAGAGGTAAGGTGCAAGGTGGGTCCGGCTCGATCAACGCCATGATTTATGTACGTGGCCAAGCGGCTGATTTTGATGATTGGGCTGCTGCCGGTAACGAAGGTTGGTCTTATCAAGATGTATTACCCTATTTTAAAAAACTAGAGCAACATCCAGAAGGTGATACAGATTACCATTCAAGCCAAGGCATGATGGGCATTTTTCCAATGAAGGATACGGCACACCCTATTTGTCAAAATTATCTGAAGGCGGCTGATGAACTAGGTTATCCATTAAATGATGATTTTAATGGCGCCCAGTTTGAAGGCGCGGGTGTATATGAGACTAATATTAAGAATGGCCAAAGAGACTCAAGTAATACCGCTTATTTAAAGCCAGCCTTAAAGCGAGCAAACCTGACACTTAAGCGAGTCACTCGTGTCGATAAAGTGTTATTCGATCAAAAGCGGGCCGTTGGGGTTAAGGTAAATCATGCGGGAGAGTTAAGTCAGATTAATGCCAAGCGAGAAGTGATTCTGTGTGCCGGGGCAGTGGATTCTCCTAAGCTATTGCAACTGTCCGGGGTGGGTGATCAAACACACCTTGCCAAGCATCAGATAGACACCCTGCATCATTTGCCTGGAGTAGGGCGGAATCTGCAGGATCATTTATGTGTGAGTTATTTTTATCGAGCCAATGTGAAGACGTTGAATGACGACTTCTCATCATACTGGTCACAAGCTAAGGCGGGGGTGCAGTACCTGATTAATAGAAAGGGTCCATTGTCGATGAGTGTGAATCAGGCAGGGGGCTTTTTTAAGGGTAATCAAGACCAAGTAGAGCCGAATATTCAACTCTACTTTAACCCCATGTCTTATCAGATCCCTGTGGACCCAAACGCCAGCCTTGATCCTGAGCCCTATTCTGGCTTTTTGATGGCGTTTAATTCGTGCCGTCCAAGCAGTACTGGCACTATCGAGTTAGCGTCGAATAACCCTGATGATGCGGCTTTAATCAAACCGAACTATTTATCTACCCAAAAAGATAGAGACGAAGTTTTGCAAGGTAGCCGTTTGATTCGAAAAATAATGCAGACCAAAGCCCTGCAAAAAATTACCGAAGAAGAGGTCATTCCAACCTTAGCTAAGGTCAATGATGATGAGAGTATGCTGCAGTACTTTCGAGAAAGTGGTGGCTCAATTTATCATCTGTGTGGATCTTGTAAAATGGGGCCAGATGTCGCTGATAGTGTTGTGAGTGAGCGCTTGAAGGTCCATGGTATTGAAGGCTTAAGGGTTATTGATGCTTCCATTTTTCCGAATATCACCTCAGGGAATATTAACGCGCCTGTGATGATGGTGGCCGAAAAAGGGGTGCAGATGTTATTGGAGGATCACATATCCTAGGCTGATCCATTATTAAAATGATTCCTCAGGCTTATAAATACGTGAAATTCTGCTAATAGTTTTTGATCAACTGATTAGAATTGTTTGAATTTGTGTTCTTTTAAGGCTTAGCGCAGCAAGAATAGCCGTTTTGCATATAATTAATTCGTTATGCATTTTTTGGGAATAGCAGGCGGTTATATGAATCGTGAAAGGATTAGTTTAAAACATAAATACGATAAGTATTATCTTGCAAAATTACTTGTCATACTTCTTGGTTGTTTTTCATTCATTGGCGGTGGTTTGTATTTTTATACCCTGCATTTAAGTACCCAACTTACTCAGAAGTCTGCTATCAATAGTGCTGAAATTTACATTAAAGCATTGGAAGAGCTACGTTCTCTTTATACCTCTGAGGTTGTGAATACTGTCAAAAAAGAAGGTGTCTTAGTGACACATGATTACAAGCTTATTGAGGGCGCCATTCCTCTGCCTGCGACCTTTAGTATGTTATTAGGTAAGCGTATCGGCGAGCATGATAATGGTGCTCAATCACGCTTATATAGCCCTTATCCTTTTCCTTGGCGTGAGTTGGAAGGCGGTTTAAAAACTGATTTTGCTAAGCAGGCGTGGGCTGTTTTAAATAAAAACCCGGATCAGATATTTTCTAAATTTACAGAAGAAAATGGTTTAAAAGTTTTAAAGTATGCCAAAGCCGATGTGATGCGGGAAAGCTGTGTCGACTGTCATAATAAACATGAATATTCACCCGCTAAGCAATGGAAAGCCGGTGATGTAAGGGGGGTGTTAGAAGTATCTTTACCCTTAACAAACATAGTTAAGTACTCGGAAGAGAGTTTACTCGGCTTTTTCTGGCTTCTACTTTCTATCTCTACTGTTTGTATTTTAGTTATTTGCTTTTCTGCTATTCGAATGAAAAAAACCTCGTTTAAATTAGAGCAAAGCGCTCTGACTAAAGAATGCTTAAATGCGCTTAATGACGTCATGAGTGGTGAACAAAATATTTCACAAATGAGTCAATCAATCCTGAGTTATTTATCCCCTATATTAGATGCCCATCAGGCGGCTATATTTCTGGCGAGGGAAGACAAGGCCTATACCCTTACGGGCAGTTATGCCTTATTAAGAGGAGAAAATGCGAAGCAAAAATATGTAAAAGGTGAAGGGCTCATTGGGCAGGTAATAGCCGATCAAAAAATGATACTGATTGATAATGTGCCCGAAAACTATTTAGAGCTTTCTACTGGGCTAGGTAAATCAGATGCTGGTATGTTGTTGCTCTACCCAATCTTTTTTGAAGAGTCGCTTTTGGCTGTCATGGAGCTAGCCAGTTTAACTAAGTTTGATGATAGCCATTTTGTATTTCTTGATGATATAGCCCACATGGTAGGGATAGCACTTAAAACAACGATATCAAGGGAAAAAACAGACGAACTCTTAATTCTTAATCAATTTCAAGTATTGGAACTTAAAGCCCAGCAGGAGGAGTTAGGGGCAGTAAATAACGATCTTGAAGCCCAGGCCAAACGATTACGTGAGTCAGAAGAAGAACTAAAAGCATCTGAAGAAGAGTTGATGCAGCAAAGTGAGCAACTAAGAATTAATAATGTGGCGCTTGAAGAGAAACAAGAGTCACTAAAAATACAGGCTCAAGAATTAAGGTTATCTAAAAAAGGGCTCGAAGATAGTGCTCAAGAGTTGACCCAAGCAAGTCAGTACAAGTCTGACTTCCTTGCTAATATGTCTCATGAACTTCGAACGCCCTTAAACAGTTTACTGATATTATCTAAAATTTTGTCCGAAAATAAACAGGGAAACTTGACTCAGGGGCAGGTTGAGGAAGCGACGATTATTCATCAAGGAGGGCAGTCTTTATTAGAGCTTATTAATGACATTATGGACTTGTCTAAAGTGGAAGCCGGTATGCTTGACCTTTGTTTCGAAGCCGTTGCTTTGAAGGATATTGGCCAAGGTATAGAGTCCCTCTTTATTCCTGTTGCTAATGAGAAAGGTATCGATTTTGATATCTCTATGGATCCAAATTTGCCTGATCTGGTACAAACAGATCAAAAAAGGGTTGAACAAGTACTGAAAAACTTCTTATCAAATGCTTTTAAATTCACCAAAAAAGGCAAGGTTACACTTACGATACTGCCCGCAAAATTAAATAGTGGTGGCGCGATTGCCTTCGCAGTAAGGGATACTGGCGTCGGTATTCCAATGTCGAAACAAAGCTTGGTGTTTGAAAGCTTTCAACAGGCTAACGGCTCAACTAATCGAGAGTTTGGTGGAACTGGCTTAGGCCTAGCAATATCAAAAGAGTTAAGTTCATTGCTTGAGGGTGAGATACGCCTAGAGAGTGAAGAAGGGAAAGGTAGCTGTTTTACCTTGTATATTCCTGACCTAATGCCAGATTTATCAAGGCGTCCTGTCCAATCTAGAGTCAATGACCTTGTTAGAGATAAGGCTAATCAAGTATTCGAGACCTGGCTAGAAGATGATAGAGCGACGATAAAACCTGAGCATAAAAGTCTGTTAATTGTTGAAGATGATAAAGAGTTCACAAAAATTCTGATTGAGTATGCCAGATCCATTGAGTTTAAGGTCATCGTGACTAACAGAGGAGAAGAGGGGTTAAAATTAGCAAATCTCTATTGTCCCAATGGTATTTTATTAGATTTAGGCTTACCTGATGTGGACGGATTAGACACCCTTGAATCGTTAAAGGCGAACGCCAGTACACGACATATTCCGGTACATGTATTATCGGCCAGTGATAATAAAGCGGCTTCCTTACACCTAGGCGCCCTTAATTTTCTTCAAAAACCGATTGCTCTTGATAAAATAGGCAACCTACTGACTAAAGGGTATGAGGCTGTTGATGCAAGTCATAAACAAGTATTACTGGTGGATGATGATAAAAACTCACAAATAGCTATCCAACACTTGATCGATAATAAAGAAGTCAGACTTGTTTGTGCTAATAATGCGGCAGAGGCATTTTCCCACCTTTCAAAAAAACATTTCGATTGTATTATTTTGGACCTGGGCTTGCCTGATGTTAGTGGTATAGAGTTTGTCACCAGCGTCAGTGAAATGGTGAAAGAATCTAATACCCCGATTATTATTTATACGGGTAAAGAGATTAGTTCTGATGATCAAAAAGCGCTGCAGCAGTTGTCAATTTCGATAGTAATAAAGGGATCTGAATCACCGGAACGTTTATTAGATGACGTGGCTTTATTTCTAAATCATATTGATGAAACTAACTCGTCAACAGAAACAAATAAATTAAAAATGCTGCATGATGAAAACAGTATGCTAAAAGGCAGGCGAGTCTTGGTGGTGGATGATGATATGCGCAATGTATTCGCTATTACACGGGTTTTGGAGCAAACGGGATTAAACATTACCCAGGCAGAAAATGGTCAGGCTGCGGTTGATGCGGTAACGCGAGCGGACCAAGTGTTTGACTTGATATTGATGGATATCATGATGCCTGTCATGGATGGATTGGAGGCAACACGTATTATTCGAGAAATCCCCGCTTATCGCGGTGTCCCCATTATTGCTTTAACTGCGAAGGCTATGCCGGGTGATAGGCAAAAATGCCTCGATGCGGGTGGGTCTGAGTATTTAATTAAACCACTCGATATGGATATGCTGTTATCTATATTACGAGTCTGGTTATATCAACCCAGTATGGCTTAACCTTGAAGGAAACAAGCATTAACCCCCTTGAATCCTATGAAGCACCCTTGCTCTTATCAGTAGAAACTGAGCAACTAGAGATTGATCTATTTTTAGACGCTGTCTATAAACAATATGGTTATGATTTTCGACACTATGCAAAGTCGTCTTTGCATAGACGTATACTTAACTGTTTAGAACGGGAGAAAAAGCAGTTTATAAGTGAGCTAATTCCCTGCATTTTACATGACGAATACTTCTTTGACCGCTTCTTACAAGATATGTCAGTGACTGTAACATCCATGTTTAGAGATCCTGAGCTCTTTAGATCTCTAAGAGACGATGTTATTCCTAAATTAAGCACTTACTCCTCAATTAACATTTGGCATGCAGGCTGCGCTACCGGTGAGGAAGTCTACTCGTTAGCCATCTTGTTAGATGAGGCAGGGTTACTTACTCGTTCTCGAATCTATGCAACTGATTATAATAATGCATCTTTGAAAGTGGCTAAGAAGGCGATTTATCCGCTTTCAAACTTTGTTGAGCACCAAGAGAATTACCGCATTAGTGGCGGTAAAAAAAGTTTGAGTGATTATTATCATATGAATGAAAAGTCTGTAATTTTCTCCCAACATTTAAGGGCTAATATTATTTTTGCTCATCATAACTTTATGAAAGATGGTGCTTTTGCCCAAATGCACTTGGTGTTATGCCGTAATGTATTGATCTACTTTGATGAAGAATTAAAAGCTCAGGCCTTAAAAGTGTTGAGGGACAGTACCATTCATCGCGGGTTTTTAATGTTGGGAGACAGAGAGAGTTTAGATTGTACTGATGAAAAACAATTCTTTGAGAGATTGGAGGGGCTTCATTCTATTTATCGTAAGCGTCTACTTAAATAAAATGATGTTGTAAGGCTCTTTAACTACTGCAATTGTTTAGGTGGATTACAATAGGTTCCTAGTTTGTTCTGAGGTAAAGCCTTGCTGTAGTAATAACCTTGAATTTTATGACAGCCTAAAGCAACTACATGCTGATGATGGGTATCACTCTCAACCCCTTCGGCAATCACATCCATTGCGCAAGCATCTGCTATAGTAATAATCGCTTTAACAAGGGCTTCTGTTTTTTTGCATGATCCAAGCCGTCTCACAAAACATTGATCTATTTTGATTAGATCAAAGGGGAGGTTCTGCAGATAATTAAGTGATGAATAGCCGGTTCCAAAGTCATCTAAAGCGAGGCGGATACCCATGGCCTTAAGTGTATGTATGCTACGAATAATGGCTTCAGAGTTACCGAGAATCGCGGTTTCAGTTATTTCAAATATTAATTGCTCTAATGGAAAGTGGTAATTAACCAATACCTCTTTCAATCTATCTAAGAAAAGCGGGTGGTTAAGTTGTTTTGCAGATAAATTTACCGAAATAGTTAGGTGCCTGTTATGTATTTGCTGATACCACAGGTCTAATTGATCGCACGCTTGTATCAGTACTTGTTCTCCTATTTGGTGTATCAGTTGAGACTGCTCTGCTAATGGAATAAAGACTCCAGGGGAAATTTGCGGACCGTAACCCTCTTCTGGCCAGCGAGCTAATGCTTCAAAACCAACAAAATACCCATGGCTTATACTGAATTGTGGTTGATAGTGTACTAAAAGAGACTTGTCATCTAATAGACTTCGTAATTTTTGTTGGATCCCTGCGTGCTCTTCTCTTTTTTCTGCCATAGCAGGAACAAAAAGCTTATAGCGGTTTTTACCAGTGAGTTTTGCTTCGTTGAGTGCTATATCTACGTATTTTAATAGGGTCGATTTGTGATACCCACTCACTTTACAATCCACTATGCCAATGCTGGTTTCTATGTGAATTTCATGATCAAAAATAGCCAATGGATTAGAGATAAGTTTGATAAGATTTTGAGCAAGATTAGAGGCATCTTCAAGGTTTATGTCCTTGATGAGTATGGCAAACTCATCACCTCCTAATCGAGCTGCGAGAGCTTGTTTCGGTAATGTTTCTAATAACCTTGTCGCCACTGATAATAAAACCTGATCACCCACATGGTGCCCTAAGGTGTCATTTATCTCTTTAAATCTGTCTAACCCAAGCATGAGTAAAAAAACAGGGGTCTGATTCTGTTCTGCCTGGTGAAGTGTTTGCTTGCTATATTGGTTAAAGAAATTTCGATTCGCTAATTTTGTTAGGCTATCATAATTTGCTAAATGTACTAACTCGTCTTCAAGTTCTAATTTTTGTGTAATGTCTTGGAACAAAATAATAATATCTTCGTCTTGCCCTGATTTTTTCTGGGTACAGGTAATTTCGATTTGATGACTTTTTTTATTGTGGGGCGCAAGCGTCACTCTTTCCTGAAAAATACTTTCTAATTCAATCAGTGACTGAATATTAAAAAATAAATTATTGTCTGAGTTACCTTGTTTGAACCATTGGTTAAACGGCGTATAAAGAATTTTGTCGAGTGACAGGTTGAATAGCGTTAAAGCCGTAGCATTCGCAAACTCAATTTCTCCTAGCGGAGAAACCTTGATGAGGCCCTGCCCAATGGCTTCGATAATAGAGTCATTTTCAAATTTTAGATGTTCAGTACGCTTTTGTAGCTGATTCAGGGTAACAAACTGTTTAACCTTATTAAGTAAAATAGTGGGCTCAATGGGTTTTATGAGATAATCAACGGCACCTGCCTTATATGCTTTTAAGATGCTTTTTGTATCAGTGTGAGCTGTTAACATAACGATAGGCGTGTGCTTATGTTTATCAGTAACACTGATAAGGCTGGCCACTTCATAACCGTCCATTTCAGGCATATTGACGTCGAGTAGTATCAGTGTGAACTGATGATGGATGAGCTGTCTTAAGGCTGAGTTTCCTGAGTCCGCATGAAAAACTTGGATGTTTTCGATAGGTTCAAGCAAGCGCTCTAATGAGACCCTATTAGAGTGATAATCATCGACGATAAGGATTTTGCTTGGGCTTGTTCGCACAGATCTCGCCTTCTAAGTCACTAAGAATAAAGTCTAGCTCATGAATTTTGTGCGGTATGTGTGATACTTGTTACCCTGATACTGGGTTTGTATTTAAACGTTTACTTAAGTGAGCGTGATGTTAATTTTCCAATTTTTATAAATAGCGCTTTTATCGGTAGTTGCCAATGCTGCACTCATGTAAAATTGGACAATTGCCTTATTGTTTGAGTTAGTCCCATGTCTGAAGCACCGCCACCTATTCGTCAACGAATGAAATCCCTTAATGATCGTCAACTAGATGCGGTGAAACGTATCGATGGTCCTTTGTTGGTATTGGCCGGAGCAGGAAGTGGAAAGACCAGTGTAATCACCACTAAAATCGCGTATTTAATTCAGGAATGTGGTTATAAGGCGACTAACATAGTCGCGGTGACTTTCACCAATAAAGCGGCTCGTGAGATGAAAGAGCGCGTTGTCAGCATGCTAAGTAAAACCGAGAGTCGTGGATTAAAAATATCTACTTTTCACAATCTAGGGCTGACGATTCTGCGGAAGGAGTATGCTAAAGCGGGTCTTAAACAAGGTTTTACCCTGTTCGATTCCCAGGACTCTTTAAGCCTGATAAAAGAAATTTTAGATAAAGAGTTTAATGAGCAAACTGACGAAGCTAACTTTTGTCAGATGACAATCTCTAATTGGAAAAACGATTTAACACCACCTAATGAAGCTGTGGTTAATGCTGATACTGACGAAATGCTGCTAGCGGCCCATGTGTATGGCCAGTATCAGAGATATTTAAGGGCTTATAATGCGGTTGATTTTGATGACTTGATCCTATTACCTGTCAGTTTATTAAGTGGCTTTGATGATTTGAGAGAGCGCTGGCAGCGAAAGGTAAGATACCTGCTGGTGGATGAGTGTCAGGATACCAATAACAGCCAGTATGAATTAATTCGCATTTTGGCAGGCGCACGAAAGTGTTTCACCCTAGTAGGGGATGATGACCAATCCATTTATGCTTGGCGTGGTGCCAGACCAGAAAATTTAGAACGCTTAAACACGGATTATAAAGGGCTAAAACTGGTCAAGTTGGAGCAAAACTATCGCTCAACGAAAACCATACTTAAGGCGGCTAATACCCTCATAGCTAATAATCCTCATGTCTATGATAAATCTTTGTGGAGTGACCTAGGGATCGGTGATCCGATTCGAATTATGGTGACTCGTAATGAAGAATCTGAATCTGATCGAGTCGCTGCTGAAATTCAATCTCGTCATTTAAGGCATGATATTCCTTATAAAGATTTTGCTATTTTATATCGAGGTAATCATCAAGCTCGTTTGATAGAGATTAAGCTGCAGGCTTATCGAATTCCCTACAAGATGAATGGTGGAACCTCTTTCTTCGCTCGTCCTGAAATCAAAGATCTGATGAGTTATTTAAGGCTCTTGGTGAACCCTGAAGACGATAATGCTTTCCTACGCATTATTAATTTACCGAAACGTGAAATTGGCCCTGCAACCCTAGAAAAAGTCGGTCTTTTAGCCACAGAACATAAAGTTAGTTTGTTTTTGGGCTGTGAATTGCCTGAACTAGATGACAGGGTTAATGGTCGCGCATTAAAAAATTTGCGGGAGTTTGAGCACTGGATAAGCTCTCTAAGGCAACGTTTATCGGGAGCGTCTCCCGTCCCTGTGATTGAACAAATGATTCATGACATGAATTATTATGGTTGGTTACAAGAGCAAGCCAGCTCACCTAAGGCTGCTGAAAGACGTATAGAGAACGTGCGTTTTTTGCTTGAATCGATTCAGCGCATGATGGAAAGCGCTTGGGAAGAGGACCCAGATGCGGAACTAGATCAGGCTATTAGTAAATTATTACTGATAGATATGCTGGAACGACAGGAAGAAGAAGAGGATGAAGACAAGGTTCAGTTATTAACCTTACATGCCTCTAAAGGGTTAGAGTTTCCCCATGTTTTCTTAATCGGTTGTGAAGAAGAGTTATTGCCCCACAGAAACAGCATTGAGAATGATGATATAGAAGAAGAAAGGCGCCTTGCTTATGTTGGGATTACCCGTGCAAAACGTACCTTGTGTATCACTCTTGCGTCAAAAAGGCGTCAATACGGAGAAGAAATAGAATGTATGCCGAGTCGTTTTCTTGATGAATTACCAGATGATGTTGTGCAGTGGGAAGGTCGTGGGGATGAGTCTGACAAGGTTAAAAAAGAGCAGGGTAAAGCCTCTTTATCTGCCTTGAAGGCGATGCTGAATAATTAAAAAAGGGCTGTATTTACAGCCCTAGATTAAATTAGATAGCGCCTTTCTCTTTTAGCAGGTAATCAATGTGATTACGGAAAAGGTTAGCAGCATTGGTGAAGCTATTATTATTGGGAATAATAAAGTCAGCTTTATTGCGAATGTCTAATGTCTTTAATGCTGCCTGTCTTACATGGCGCATATAACGACTAGTCACTTCATTTACATTGCGACCACGTTCAGAGATATCTCTTTTCAGACGGCGCACTACCGCAATATCAAGATCAGTATCAACAAACAAAAGATAATCCACTGCATCACGGATGCCTGGGTCTTGGAACATCATGTGACCTTCTACCAGAACAACATGAGTCGGTTCTAGATTACGATATCCGACACGACTGTGCTTAGAATGATCATAAATGGGGATTTCGTTTGGCTGTTGACGATTTTTACAATTATGGATGGCTAGTGTGAGGCTTTCTGTATCCAAAGAGCTTAAATCATCGAAATTATAAACATCAGGATCAATGCTACCGCAGCCATTATAGAAATTATCTTGGCATAACACAGTAATTTGATCTTCATGCCCTTCCGCTAATAGCGAACAAAGACGACTCTTTCCGCTACCGGATACACCAGTAACGCCAATAACAAGCGCCATTTATTACCTCATTTTACAGTTGTTTACGGGATTGAACTCCAGTGTTGGAACTCCTTGTTGTAATATAACAGAAGCAAGGTTGAAATTCCTTGCTACTCTTATACATACTAATTTTTTTTAATTTTTTTTGTGGTTGTAAACCTAATGAATGCTTCTCTATTTTCACGCCTCTTATGCTACTTAGGGTTAGTGGGTTTTATCTTGATTTCTATTCCTTTGAGCGCTGAAACCGAGGTTGAATTAGGTAAAAAACAGGTAACGCCAACCTATGCCAAAGCGGCTGAACTTTTTGGGCTTCTCATTAATGATCTTAGCCAAGACGAGTTCGAACGCCATTTGAAAAGCATGGGGATGTCACCTTATCCTAGTTATCAGGCGGGTAAAGCAAATTACAGCTTAGGCGAGAGGGGAATTTTAGGTATTAGGCAAATCTCAGTTCACTATAATAACTACAACTTTGTTGAAAGAATTGAGTTGCATGGAAGAGTTGAAAACGTCAAGCAAAGAAGTTCACTCGGTAATTTATTATCTAAGAAATATGGACCGCCTATGGCGGGTTTCGTTAGGGATGGTTTTGGCCGTGCTCAATGGCGTTTTGAGGATGGCACGTTAGTTGAGCTGCATAATACGACCTATGAAGTAACGGTATCCTACCGAGACCTCATCCCTAAACGTAAAGCGGTTTCAGGTGAGATCAATGTCCAAGCGCTAAAAGATAAACTCTGATTAGTTTTTTGCCTTAATGACGCTAAATATTTTTTAAAGTCGTGGTTGTTTCTACTATTAAATTCTTAGTTATCAATATCTCTTGCCTGATGCATCTTTTAGACAGGGGTTATTTAAGCTTGGGTTGCAGGCATTTATTGAGCCATTATTAAGACCTATTGAGGGTAGCTATCAAGTCGCTATTGTGATTAGGGTTTTCTACTTTTACGCGTGATGGCAGTGCAAAAGTAACATTTATAAAAAAAAGTGAAAAAAAACATGAAAGTTAGCTTCTTTTCACGTGATCAAATAACTACATAAATTGAATTTAATTCAGAATACCCCCTAGATATCCTCCTTCATGTCGTAAACTTTCATAACTGGTCGGTTTATTTTCGTTATTTGATGACGAAACCTCCTCTAAAGTCCCTATTCTAGGGTGTTTTGTAGCCTTCTTTCAATTTGTAATGATACGTTTTGCCAGCTAATATTCGCGCAAATATCGCTTTATGTTACTGCATCCGGAGACACTAATGACAAACGCTTGGTTAACATCTCTTTCACTTGTGGAATCAATGATTCCTGTTTTAGGCCAATTGGGTCGTGAACAAAACGTAAAAGTTCAACTAGCAGGTAAGAACCTACTAGCAGATTCCGTAACAAGTTTAATGACAGTGTTTGATCAGTATCCAGAGATAGACCTTACGCAAATTGTAAGTGTTTTAAATGAATTAAAAAGCAGCGGAGCATCAAACACCGTTGTTGATCTAGAAGCGCTTCTTGTTGAAAGTGAGCTAGATGCCATTTTGCAAACAAGTGTTGATAGTGGAGAGCAAACACCTGTCGTGCTTTACGGTTTTGGTCGAATTGGTCGTTTATTAACGCGTCGTATGTGTAGCATAGGACATACCACACCAAGTATGAAACTGGCTGCAATTGTTGTTCGTAAAGCGGGAGATAAAGACCTTAAGAAGCGTGCTAGCTTACTTAAGTTTGATTCTGTGCATGGCACTTACGAAGGTTTGGTTAAGGTTGATGCTGAGCAGCAGATGCTGATCATTAATGGCCAACCCGTAAAAATCATTTATGCGTCTCACCCAAGCGAAGTTGATTACCAATCACATGGAATCGAAGGTGCTCTACTTGTTGATAATACGGGTATCTGGCGTGACCATGACGGCTTGAGTGTGCATTTACAGCGCCCAGGCATTGAACGTGTTGTATTGACCGCACCTGGCAAACAGATGAAGAACATCGTTTTTGGTGTTAATGACTCTGACATTGATAGCCAAGATCAAATTTTATCAGCGGCATCTTGTACAACCAATGCAATCACACCCATTTTATCTGTGTTAGAAAATAAATACGGTGTTGAGTCCGGTCATGTTGAAACAGTACATGCTTATACTAACGATCAAAACTTGATTGATAATGTTCATAAAGGTGACCGTCGTGGACGTGCTGCGGCAATGAACATGGTGATTACTGAAACAGGTGCAGCTAAAGCCGTATCTAAAGCAATTCCCGCATTAGAAGGTAAGTTAAGTGGCAGTGCGATTCGAGTGCCTGTCATCAATGTTTCTATCGCTGTTCTGAGCTTGAGTTTGAAAGTAGAAACATCCGTTGATGAAATTAACGCTTTGATTAAACAAGCATCCGCTTCTTCTGAGCTGACGGGGCAAATTGCCTATAGCGATGCACCTGATGCGGTTTCTTCAGACTTCATTGGCTGTGAAAACGCAGGCATCTTGGATTCTCAATCAACTAAAGTTCGCGGCAAGCAAGTCACTCTATATGTTTGGTACGATAACGAATACGGCTACAGCTGCCAGGTTGTTCGCTTAATGGAGCGCTTAGCTCAAGTAAGTTTACAAGTTAAGCAAGAAGAGCAAAACGAAGCGGCTTAATCCCCTTTGTAAGGCTTTTAATAAAACGGCAACCTAGAGTTGCCGTTTTTTTTGCCTTAAGAAAAGTCATTATTGAACCTTTCTTCATACTTGCTAGTCTTTAGATGGATAAAGTTGAACTAATTGATCTTATTGAAGAGCTAAGGTTGACGAACTAGGCATCTATAAGGTGTATTAGGGCTATCTGGTGGTTTGTACCACAATAATTAATAGGTATTTGGATAATGTTTAAGTCTTTTTTTCTTAATAAGAAGTGGCTGCTGTGGTCGCTGTTTGGATCGATACTGATTCTAGGTGTGACCTGGTATAAGGTGCAATTAGATGTGCAAATCAATGAGTGGTTTGGTGATTTTTATAACACCTTGCAACAGGCACTGGCTGAACCCAACAGTGTGTCATTAGACGAATTTATTAATAAATGTTTTACCTTTGCAAAAATTGCCGGCTTATATGTTTTTATTGCCGTTCTGTTAAGCTTTTTTGTTAGGCACTATATTTTCCGCTGGCGTACCGCTATGAATGAATACTATATGGGGCATTGGGCTAAGTTACGTCATATCGAGGGTGCCGCTCAACGTGTTCAAGAGGATACCATGCGTTTTGCCAGTATTATGGAAGGACTTGGTGTTGCCTTTATTCGCTCAATTATGACGTTGGTTGCTTTTTTACCTTTGCTTTGGGTATTAAGTGAAAATATTACTGAGCTACCTTATTTTGGGCCGGTAGATCACTCTCTTGTTTATATCGCTATCATATCTGCACTATTTGGTACCGTTCTGCTGGCTGTTGTCGGGGTGAAGTTACCGGGATTAGAGTTTAAAAATCAACGGGTAGAAGCGGCATATCGTAAAGAGTTGGTACTGGGTGAAGACTCTGAAGAGAGAGCTGATCCACCTACGGTAAAAGAGCTATTTACTCATATTCGTAAGAACTATTTTAATCTCTATTTGCACTATATGTATTTCGATGTGGCTAAATGGTCATATTTGCAGTTTACTGTGCTAATTCCTTATATTGCCATGGCGCCAACGATTGTAGCTGGGGCGATTACCCTGGGGCTATTGCAACAGATATCACGCGCTTTTGGACAGGTGGAGAACTCTTTTCAATTTTTGGTTAATTCATGGAGTACGATTGTTGAATTGATCTCTATCTATAAGCGCCTAAAGTCATTTGAGTCTATCATTCACAGTGATACATCATTAGATGCTGTGAAAATAGTTGCGAAATAGTAAAGGTAAGGCAAAAAAAAACCGGGCAAACTAAGTTTGCCCGGTAATACAAAAGTAACTAGCAGTTGCCTGGTAAAAATGCGTGTGGGTAGCATTTTTACCTGCCAAACTATGTCTGTGGGGGCACAATTTGACCCGATAAAAACAGTTAGGGCTGTTTTTATCGATCTCGAGAGTATCGAGAAGATGTGCGTATTTTAGGTGTTTTTAAGTGAACTACAAACGATATAATTTAATTTTTAGCATTAGCTGTGCTAATTATAAAGTGGCATAATAAAGGGCGTATTTGAATTTTACAAAATATCAGTAATGACTTGTTTTTCAGTGTATACCGCTGTTAAATCTAACCTTTCTAGTATCTATATCTGATACTTTTGTAAAATCTAATGGGTTAAATATTTTTTACGTACATTTATATTGATTTTTTGGCGTAGAATATCTAGGTATAAACTCGGAGATTTTATCAATGCGTCAGCTTCCATTAGCCACACTTTTTACGTTTGAAGTTGCCGCTAGGCATTTGAACTTTACTAAAACGGCGGAAGAGCTGCATATCACTCAAGGTGCGGTCAGCCAGCAAATACGTCAGCTCGAAGAAAAGATAGGGTTTAAATTATTTGAGCGCTATCACAGACGGTTAACCTTAACCTCTGAGGGCGCGAGACTTGCCTTGCAACTCAATCATAGTTTTACGGAAATTGATTCATTAATTAATGAGTTAAAAGAAGATAAACAATCCAATATTTTAACCTTATCTGTTATGCCTTCGTTTGCTAGCAAATGGTTAATTCCTAGGTTGGGGGATTTACAAAGTGCCTACCCTGACATGCAGCTTAGAATTCAAGCAAACGATAAAGAGGTTAACTTTAGGCGAGATAGGGTCGATGTCGCCATAGTTCATAGCCATCTTTATAAGGGGGCCGATTTTCAAGTGCCTCTTATTAAAGATAAAGTTTTTCCTGTATGCAGCCCTGAATTCGCGAAACAACATAAGCTACTAGAGCCGCAACAACTGGTTGGCTTACCCCTATTAAATGATGATTCTGAAAGCCGTTTTAGTACGCCATATGTTGAATGGGAAAGTTGGCTGCTTAAAGCAGAAGTGAAAGGGGCTAAACCGTCACGGGCTGTCAGTTTTAATCGTGGGGATTTGGCAATACAGGCGGCAATTGCAGGCCAAGGGGTTGCTCTGGGTCGAACGCCTTTGGTCATGGACGATATAAAAAGTGGTCAATTGATAAAGCCATTTATGGCGGAGCTTGATGAAGGTTTGAATTATTTATTTGTCTGCCCCCAAGCTCAGAGTTTACGCCCAGAGGTTAAAAATTTATTGCAGTGGTTATTACAGAGCTGTTTTGACTATGAACCAGAGTCTACTTTAACGTCTCCTACAGCGTTTAGCGATTGAGTTACATCCAATTAGCATGGATTAATTTTGCTGACATTAAGAGACACATGGTGATCACCATCGGCCGTATCAATAAATTTCCTTTGGTGACGACTAAACGCGATCCTATTTGAGCCCCCAGCCATTGACCAACTGCCATACAAAGCCCTAAGCCCCATAATACATGCCCTGTAAAAGAGAATATAAAAAGAGACGCTAGATTACTTGTTGCGTTGAGCACCTTGGTATTTGCAGTGGCGGTAATCAGGTTAACACCGGTAAAACATAAATAAGCCGTGGTGAAAAAGGCACCCGTTCCTGGGCCAATTAGGCCGTCATAGAAACCAAAAGAAGAGCCAATAATGAGTGCGAAAGAAAAGGATGAAAGTTGCACTTTACTGCTTATGAGCGGCTGTAACTTATTCAAAAATAAAAAGAATATAGCCACTAGTATTAATATAATAGGAACCGCTTTAAGTAACAGGCTGCTATCGAGATAGGCGACGAGAATGGTGCCTAAGGCACTGCCTATTGCTGTCATTATGATGGCGGGTCGTAGCGCTTTTAAGTCAACTTTTCGGCGTTTGATAAAATGGTATGAAGCCGAGAGGGTGCCAGCACAGCCTTGTAATTTATTGGTGGCTAATGCTTGAGCAGGATCAATACCGGAAAACAGGAGTACAGGTACTGTAATAAGCCCGCCGCCGCCCGCAATGGCGTCAATGATACCTGCTAAGAAGGCGACTGCGGACAAAATTAGTAGTGTACTAAGGCTAAAATCAAAAAAAATAAGATCCATTTATTTAAGGTTCCAAGTCAGCAAGTCAAAAACCGGATTAAGATAACATAAATGACCTGTTTTTTTTTTAATTGGGATAAAAAAAGCCGCAACTTCCTATATGAAAGTGCGGCTAAAATGAACACTAGGTTCATAGAGAATGATCGAGTGTAGATCCTTCAAGTCATGCGGCAATCAAACCTTGTTCTACAAGGTACTGATCAAGTTGGTTAGTCATTTCTTTATTAAACACTAATCCTAATTTAGTACGGCGCCATAATATGTCTTGGCTGGAATAGGCCCATTCATGCTGGATGAGATAGTCTATTTCTACCTGGTATAAATCGTTGGAAAAGTGCTTCCCTAAAGCCTCAATTGAACTTGCCTGCTTTAAAAATGTTTCACATAAAGTGCCATAAGTACTGGCGTATCTATAGGCTAATTTCGGGCTTATAAAGGTGTACTTGCTTTGCAATAATTTGGCATAACCTTGCAGGCTAGTGTTTAGATCTCCACCCGGCAAGATGGCTGTATGGGTCCATTCTTTACCCATATTCGGGTAATAGGGTTTTAAATCATCCATAGTAGAGAGAGCAAGCTGACGATAAGTGGTGATTTTGCCACCAAAGACACTGAGTAAAGGTGCTTTGCCCGCTTCGTCTTCCACATGTAACGTATAATCACGAGTGACAGCTGATGGGTCGCTGGATTCATCTTCTAACAAGGGGCGTACCCCTGAGTATGACCAAATCACATCGTCGCTTTTTAATTGGTGTTTAAAGTGCTGGTTTGCAATTGAAAGAATGTAGTCTGTCTCATCCTGAGAAATACTAACCTTAGATGGGTCACCGGTGAACTCTTCGTCAGTGGTGCCAATTAGGGTGTAATCTTCACGATAAGGGATAGCGAATACGATTCTCTGATCTTCATTTTGCATGATAAACGCATTGTCTTGCTGGTACAGCTTGGGAACTACGATATGGCTGCCTTTAATCATACGAATGCTGTACGGCGCTTTACGTTCAACTTTGGACTCAATAAAGGACGAAACCCATGGGCCAGCGGCATTGACTAGGCCTTTGGCTGTGACTGTTTCGACCTCACTTGAACCTTGTTTCTGAAGTTTTATTTCCCAAATACCTTGTTTGCGTTTTGCACTAATGCATTTGCGTCTATCGTAAATATGCGCACCATTTTTCTGTGCGCTTAAAGCGTTAATGACAACTAATCTAGCATCATCAACGGCACAATCTGCATATTCAAAGCCTTTGGTGATTTCACTTTTAAGTGCGCTTGAGTGGTCATATTTCACCCCGTGTGAACCAGCAAGTGCTTCTCTTTTGCCAAGATGATCGTACATAAATAGGCCGATACGGATAAGCCAAGCCGGTCTTAGATGGGGTCTGTGTGGCATTTGAAAGCGTAATGGCGTCACTATGTGTGGCGCGAGCTTTAATAGCACTTCTCGCTCGTTAAGGGCTTTTCTAACAAGGCCGAACTCATAATGTTCTAAATATCGTAGACCGCCATGAATCAGCTTGCTGCTATTAGATGATGTGGCGCTGGCCAAATCATTCATTTCACAAAGGGCAACCGTTAGGCCTCGGCCAGCAGCATCCGCTGCTATGCCTGCGCCATTAATGCCGCCACCTACAATAAAAAGATCGAAATTCGTTTCTGGCATTGCTAAATCCCGCGTATCAATATGATTAAACTTGGTCAGTTTTGAATAAATATGTTCATAAACGAACATTTTATAAGGAAAGAGTAAACCAACCCTGTTTATTTCGCAAGGTTGGTTTATTAAAAAGGTGAAATTGTTAGTTTTTGATGACTATTTTGTATTTTCTGGTAGGCATAGCGTCAGAGTGACGTCGTGCTCGATAAGGATTTTTTGAATGGCTGCTGGCGGCTTAACATCAGTGAATAGGGTGTCTACCTGGCTGATACTGCCTAATCTAACCATGGCGCTACGCCCAAATTTGGCACTATCTGCAGCAAGAAAAACGGTACGAGAATTATTGATAATACTTTGAGCGACGCGGACCTCTTGGTAATCATAATCAAGCAGTGAACCGTCTTGAGGGTCTACGCCACTGATGCCGATAATACCGTAATCAACTCGGAATTGATTGATGAAGTCTAGGGTGGCTTCACCAATAACACCCCCATCCCGTGAGCGTACTGTGCCCCCGGCTATGATGACAGTAAAATCATCTTTACTACTAAGAATGCTGGCCACATTTAAGTTGTTAGTAATTACTTGCAAACCTGTATGGTTAAGTAATTCCTTGGCTACAGTCTCTGTTGTAGTGCCTATATTAATGAATAGGGATGCGTGATTAGGGATTTCAGATGCGATTTTTTGAGCAATAGCTTGTTTAGCATCGAGCTGCAAAATTTGACGCGTTGCATAGGCGACATTGGTTGTACTTGAATCGATACTGGCCCCACCATGGTGACGACGAATTTTATCGGCATCGGCGAGTGTGTTGATATCACGACGTATCGTTTGTGGGGTGACATTAAAGTGCGCTGAAAGCTCATCGATAGTGACATAACCGCGCTCTTTGACAAAGAGAGTGATCTTTTCATGTCGAGTTTGTTGACCCATCCTGCCAAAGACTCCTAATTTTATGACTTGCCAATGAAGGCAGTTGTGGTTTTAATATAAAGAATTCAAAGACGAACATTTTATGTTCGAAATATAATAAACATTTTCAATTGAATATGTTGTTGCCCTTAGAGACTCACCATGACTAATTATATTCTAGCAATTGATCAGGGAACCACTAGCAGTAGAGCCATAGTGTTCGATGCAAAAGGTAAACGTATTGGGCAAGCTCAGCAAGAGTTTAACCAGATTTTTCCGCATGACGGCTGGGTCGAACACGATCCTGAAGAGATTTGGCAATCCAGTTTAAATGTTTGTCGAACAGTACTTAAGGATACAGGGTTAGCTGCTCAAGATATAGCCGCTATAGGAATAACTAATCAGAGAGAGACGACGGTTCTTTGGGATAAAAATACGGGTAAACCTGTTTACAATGCCATCGTATGGCAAGACCGAAGAACAAGTAAATACTGCCAATCTCTCGCGAATGACGGCTGGGAGGATAAGGTTCAGGAAAAAACGGGTTTATTAATAGATCCTTATTTTTCGGCAACAAAAATCAAATGGATTTTAGATAATGTTGAGGGTGTTAAAGCGCAAGCTGAGGCCGGTAATATTGTTTTTGGTACGATAGACTCTTTCTTATTGTGGAATCTTACAGGAGGTAAATCCCACAAAACAGATGCGACAAATGCGGCAAGAACTATGGCGTTCAATATTCATACTCAAGAGTGGGATAATGAACTCATTGAAACCATGGGAATAGGCGATGTTATTTTCCCAGAGGTAATGGATTGTAGTGCCGACTTCGGTGTGGCATGTGAGGAATTGTTGGGTGCACCTATCCCTATCACTGGCATGGCAGGTGATCAGCAGGCGGCATTAATTGGTCAAGCTTGTTTTGAAAAAGGCATGGTTAAAAGTACCTATGGCACGGGGTGTTTTATGATCATGAATACGGGTGAAGAGGCCTTAAAATCAGAGCATAAGATGTTGACGACCGTTGGTTATCGACTGGACGGAAAAGTTACTTACGCACTTGAAGGAAGTATCTTCATTGCTGGAGCGGCTATTCAATGGCTCAGAGATGGGCTTAAGCTATTCTCTGATGCTAAAGAGACGAAAACCCTTGCAGAACAAGCAAAAAACCAAGATTCAGTCTACCTAGTTCCGGCATTTACTGGCTTGGGTGCACCGTATTGGGACCCCGATGCACGGGGTGCTATGTTAGGTTTGACTCGGGATACGAGTGTGGCAGATATTGTTAGCGCTGGTTTACGTTCTGTCTGTTATCAGACTAAAGACCTGGTGAACGCCATGGAAAAGGACGGTGCCGTATTTCATTCTCTAAGAGTGGATGGCGGTATGGTGGTTAATGATTTGGTGGTTCAATTTCTGGCGGATATTTTAGGGGTTAAAGTGGAGCGTCCTAAGGTGACTGAAACCACCGCATTGGGGGCTGCTTTTCTGGCGGGATTGAGAGTTGGGGTTTATTCTTCCTTAGATGAGATTACTGAGCTTTGGTGGTCGGATAAAGCGTTTGAGTGTGAAATGCCGGAATCTAAACAAGAGGCTCTTTATCGTGGTTGGCTTGACGCGGTTGAAAGGGTGAAAACTAAAGATTAAAAAAATTACGTTTATATACAGCATTTCACTTGTTTCAAAACTGACTTCTAGCTAACGTTACTTCATGGAGGCCCTTTTATTAGGGCCAAAATTGCTTTTAATTGGTGAGAGATATTTATGACTAGCAAATTTGAGCCAGTTCAGGCAGATGATTTCATGAAGTTTGGTGGTGACCGTCCAAGTTATTTGTTAATTGAAGATGAACTCATGACAATGGGTGGACTGGGAGTGTCAGGGAATCAATTTAAGAAAGACGTGTTAAAAGCAGCAGGGTGGACCGGTGGTGCTTTAACAACCTATGCGCAAAGGCCTGCCATTGCCGCTGCGTCGTTTAATAAAATAAGAGATTTGTTGGAACAAGGCATTGCTGATGCTAATGCCCTAAAAGGGTCATTAGAAGGCTAAATCGCGCCGTTCAATTTTTTGTTGAATTAAAACCATCATTGTTTAAATGATGGTTTTTTTGTGACTTTATTTTTCTGCGTCAGCAATTGCTTTGATACCGTATTCTGCATCAAGGATTCTGCCTATCGCATTATCGCCCACCAGGTGATGAGCATATTGCATATGGAGGCAACGTACTTGGTCCCAGCTTTTTATGCCGCCAATGCCTAAACTTTCAAATAAAGGTGAGAAGCCTTTTTCTTCAATAATGGCTTTGTGCTCATCTGTCATCCCCTGCCAGCGGCGGTCGATATAATCACGATGGGATTTATGATGCGCTTCTCTAAGTTCTGGATCATCTTTAATACGCTGCTCTAGCTCTTTTACAACGCCTTGGCTTTCAATTCTCGCTAACGCTTTATCGATAGCTTTGCTTGATAACCAGAATAGAGTAGGGAAGGGCTGCTTGAAAACCCAGCTTTCCATTTGCAAGGATTGTGGAATGCCTGCTGGTGAGTAATGGGCTATTTTTGCTATGCCATTAGGTGTACGGCCAATCTGATCCGTAATAATGGCAATATCTTTTTCGCTAAGTTGTGTCATAAGTAATTAGGCTGTGAAGGCGGGGAAAGAGGCTGCGAATTTTTGAATCCATTCTGCAGCAGCATCGTTAAAGTTTAATCTTCGTCCCTGTTGTTTTGCTTGACGTCGATAATGCTCAATATGAGAAAGCTGTTCAATCATTCGAACACAATAACAATCATCTTTGCATGGGAACTCAATGGCAATACGAAATTCATCCCCTTCTTTATCACACCAGACGATACGTCCAATGACACAAAAGTTAGGGTCAATTTCGGCCAATTTTAATTGCACACATTGGCCTGGATCATAAGTCTGAGATGTCAGACAAATAATGCCGGCAAACCCATCTCGTTCCAATGTATTTGCTTGGAAAGAATGGGAACTCACTTCTTCTATATGAAGTGGTATGTCTTTAGGATGCGCTACAAATTCCATGAGGACGTGCCAAAAGTTGCTCTGATGTATAAGTTATCGACCAAAATACAAAAGTATTAAAAAAGAATGCGAATTGTACGCTTTTAACGCTATCTGTACAGCGTAAAATACGCATATTCTTCAGTATTGAACCTATTATTTCCTTATTCAACTTGCTTTTAAAAAACGATGAATAGGTAACTGCTTGGTTCATTTTAATAATTTTGAATATTGGGCCATGTTTGTTGTTATTGAATAAAAAATAAGCACTATACGTGCCATTTTTATGAGAATTGCTTAAGGAAATAAACGAGATAAAGCAGAGTCGGTTTAAAGGCTTTGTTTTTTTGCAATTTTTCCTAATAGGCGAAGAGCGCCTTCTATGCGGTTATCCCAGCTAATCGCGTAATTTATGCGTAAATGGTGGCTAAAACTATGGTTTAAGCTAAACGCTAGACCAGGTATCGTGCCTATGCCTTGCTCCAGTGCTGTCTTGTGCAATGCAAGAGCATTTATTTCTGGGGGTAATGTTATCCAGAGTAAAAATCCACCTTTAGGGTCGGATGTATAGGTACCTTCGGGGAAATATGTCTTAATAGACTGCTGGCAGCGGCGTAAATTTTCCTCATAGGTGTGCCGGGTTTTCCGCAAATGTCTATCATAGGCCCCATTTTCAAGAAAATTTGCAATCGCTCTTTGCGTTAAAGTGGGGATGGCGAGAGATTCAACATAGGCATGCCGCTCTATTTGTTGTTGGTACTTGCCACCGATAATCCAACCGATACGAAACCCGGGCGCTATGCTCTTAGAGAATGAACTGCAATAAATAACGTCAGCTTGTATGTTTTCTGCTTTAAGCGCTTTTTCTCTGGTTTCGCAATAACTCAGCTCACCATATACATCGTCTTCTATTAAAGAGGTTTGATGTTGCTGGCATAAAGTGAGTAGTTGGATTTTTGCCGCTTGGCTTAACGTTGCCCCTGTCGGGTTTTGATTGCTGGGCGTAACCACACATGCTTTTACTTTCCACTGAGCGAGTACTTGAGCTAAAGCATCAAGGTCTATCCCTGTTCCTGAGTCACAAGGTATTTCAATGGCCTTTAGTTTTAGCTCATCAACGGCTTGTAATAATCCATGATAAGTGGGGGTTTCAATTATGATGGTATCACCCGGTTCTGTTATCGCTCTTAACGCCAATATCATGGCATTTTGGCAACCTAGGGTGATGGTGATGTCATCGGGTTGAACATTACAGCCAGCATCTAGCATGCGAATGGCTATTTGACGCCTTAAATTCAAAGATCCGGGTGTGAATTCATAGGCAGCACAGATCTCGGGCTCTAACCGCATTAAACGACCAACAGACTTTTGTAGTTGTCTAATGGGTAAAAATTGGGTGTGGGGTATAGCTGCTCCAAATTGAATGATATCGGGGCGCTGAGAAGCATGTAATAAGGCGCGAATTAACTCTGGAACAGACTCTTGGGCTCTGGATGGCTCAAATTGTGGGCGTGCTTCTGGTTGAGGCAGGTGGTCTTGAACAAAATAGCCTTTTTGTGGCCTAGCTTTCACGACACCCCTGTCTTCTAACAAGCTATAAGCTTGTAAAACGGTTGCTACACTCACGCTCATTTGTTTACTAGACTTACGAACAGAAGGAATCTTTGTACCAGGTAAAAAGACGCCTTCTTGAATCTGTAGTTCTACTTGGTCAGCAATTTTCTCGTAGAGGGGTTGGTCCATAATAAGTCTAAAAAGAGTCGCAAGAATAAGGATGTCAAATTTAACAGAATGGCAGCGCTAAGCAAAATAAAAATATTTTAAAGCTGACCAAAAGGTTAGCTTGTTCTGTTGAAAGTGTTAGTCTACTTGTTAACATTTTTTAATATAAAAAGTGTGATAAAAACGACTAGTCTTTATGTTTTGTGAACTTATTGGTGCTTTTGCTAATAATGGCTTGGTCATTTGTGATAAACCAGATGTAAATTAAAAAGGCTAGCCTAAATAAAAGCCGATAATTTTTGATTAATATCAGACATCTAGTGAATAAATTGGGGTAAGTAATGTCTTTATCTGTCATACAGAGAATTCTTTTAGGTTTTGCTATTTTATTAGTTTTACTCGTGGTTGTTGCGGCAACAGGCTTTACGGGTATTAAAAAAGTAGAGCAAGGTCTTAATACGGTGACTGGTGAGGTAGCAAGTGTTGTCGCCTCTAGTAATAAGATTAATGAAATCTTATTAACCTCTAATGCAACCTTGCTACAGCACTTAATTACTTATCCTGACGAAGAGTTAAGTAAGTTAGAAGGGGCCCTTGAGCAACAACAAACTGAATTTTTGAGTCTGGCAGAGTCAATGGACAGCTTAATTCAAGAGCATCCAATTATGCTTGAGTCTCTGCGAGAGATTAGAGAAAAAACAGATACATTTTATCAGATTTCTGAACAAGCAACGGCTAATCATAGGCAAGAAATATCAAATCGAGATCAAGTGTTTGATCAAAAATTTGATTTAAAGGACTCCGTTTTATTTGCCGTTGAGGACTTAACCGTGCTGGAAGAGTCGGGTTATAAATCAGATGTAAAGTTTGCTGCCGCTTATATTCTTGGCCAAATTGAGAGTATTCAATATACGGTGAATGACTATTTTGATCAAACAGATCGTGGTGCTTTGGACGATTTGATGAAATCAATGAACTCAAATTTACAGGGTGCTAAGGATAAGCTCGCTAATCTTGAAGATGAGAACATAGAGCTGTTAATTAAAGAAATAGAAGATCATATATTTTCTGATCAAGGCGTGATTAAGGCCTATTATAATTATTTATTGTTTCAGGAAAAAGGTAAAACCCTTGCTGTTGAATTATCGGCAACCATGGCCTCTATTAATGTCTCTACCTCAACCCTTCTTGATGAGGCTTCCCAAGCAAGAGAGGCAGCACTAAGTATCGCTAAAAACGCCGTAAATTGGTCGGTTAGCTCTGCCATTTTGGTTATTATTATCTCAGTTGTTATTGCTATTTTGGTGGCGACTTGGGTAAGTCGTAGTATTAAAAGGCCGCTTTCAATTGTAATGGACGTGCTAGGTAAAATAGCAGAGGGTGACTTTACCCTAAGGGCAGAAATTAAGTCGAAAGATGAGTTTGGTGAATTATCTCGATGGGTAAATGACTTGGCGAGTAAGCTTGAGTCTGTGATTCGTGAAATACGACAAGTATCTGTCGACGTGGCAAGCTCTGCTCAAACAGGAGTCGTCACCGCTGAGCAGTCTAAAGAATTAATGAGTTCCCAAAACGATATGACAACTTCGGTTGCGTCGGCGATGACTGAAATGGCTGCCACTGTGCATCAGGTTGCCAACAGTGCTGAAACCACGTTAGAGCAAGTGCAGACAGTTGATATAAAGGCTACCGAAAATCGTACTCAAATGGATGCCAATATTAATACCATTCAAACCTTAGCAGATGAAATTGAAAGCTCCTCAAAAGTGGTCAATGAACTTAATGTGTATTCACAAGATATCGGTAAAATTCTTGAAGTTATTCAAGATATTGCAGAGCAAACTAATCTGTTGGCCTTGAACGCTGCTATTGAAGCTGCAAGAGCGGGTGAGCAGGGTCGTGGTTTTGCGGTTGTTGCCGATGAGGTGAGAACCTTGGCAACGAGAACTCATAGTTCAACCGAAGAAATTCAGAAGGTCATTAGTCGATTACAGCAAGGCGTGAAAGAAACAGTTTCGAGTATGACCTTAAGTCAATCAAGTGCCCAACAAAGTGTCGAAAAAGCAAAAGAGGTAGGCCAATCGTTACAAGAAATGCAGGAATTTGTGACTGGGATTCGTGATCTAAGTACGCAAATTGCGGCGGCGGCTGAACAGCAATCGGCTGTTGCTCAAGAGATTAGTGGAAATGTTCATGATATTGCTAAGATGTCTGATGAAGCCTCAAATGCAGCCGACTCAACCGCTCAAAATAGTGAAGGTTTGTCATCACTTGCTGAGCAGCAAAATAACTTACTTAGCCAATTTCGAGTATCTTAAAAAAGCAATGCTTGATATGTTTGGGCGTATGTTAGTCATATGTCTAAATTAAGGAGTAAGTAAGTGTCAATTCAAATAGGTGATAGATTACCAGCAGGTCAGTTTCAAGTTATGGGCAAAGAAGGCCCACAAACGATTGAGGTTGAGGCGTTTTTTAGTAATAAAAAGGTTGTGATGTTTGCTCTTCCAGGTGCTTTTACCCCGACCTGTAGTGCTAGCCATGTACCTGGATTTGTTGTGCATTTTGATGCTTTAAAAGAAAAGGGTGTCGATGAAGTTGTTTGCCTATCTGTGAATGATGTTTTTGTAATGAATGCATGGGGTGAAGCCCAAAATGCAGAGCATCTTGTTATGGCTGCAGATGGGATGGCTGAATTTACCCTATCAATGGGGCTAGAATTAGACCTGTCTGCAGCGAAGTTTGGTGTGCGTAGTTGCCGTTATGCCATGTTAGTTGATAATGGTGTTGTGACTCAGCTTTGGCTGGAGGCGCCGGGTGAGTTTAAGGTAAGTTCTGCTGAACATGTATTAAGTCAGCTTTAGTCTTTGAGACTCAATAAAAAAAACCTCAAGCTTTAATAAGTTTGAGGTTTTTTATGACAGGTGGCTAAATAAAGACGTTAATTAAATCGCGTCTTCACCCGTTTCACCTGTACGAATGCGGATAATCTGCTCTAAAGAGGTCACGAAGATCTTGCCATCACCAATTTTCCCTGTGTTAGCACTTTGCTGAATGACTTCGATAGCACGATCCGTTTGGTCGTCTTCGACGGCAAGCTCAAGTTTCACCTTAGGTAAAAAATCGACTACGTATTCAGCGCCACGATATAATTCTGTATGACCACGTTGGCGACCAAATCCTTTGACTTCAGTTACTGTAATGCCATTGATGCCAATTTCAGACAGCGCTTCACGCACTTCATCTAATTTAAATGGTTTAACAATCGCGGTAACAAGCTTCATAAACGTTTCTCCATAGGGCCAAAAATAAATCTATTAGATAAAAATACCATTCTCTAAGCTCTCTCGCTAGAGAGGTCGATCAAGTAACAGAAAATAAAGAGGGATAATCTATAGACCTGATCAGAAACTGGGATTTGGAGAGGAATGTGCTGGATAGGTGTAATAAGCATAAATGACACCTATTAAATCTATCCAACCTTATCCGAATCTACCTATTTTTGATTATTTTAGATCGTTAAGTTGATCTAGTTGATCAGATTGCTCTTGATGATACTTAGCGCCCAACTCGTGTACAGCATCGATCAGGTATTTAGGTTGCTCTGGATCGACAAACTGATGAATACCATGGCCTAGGTTAAATACATGGCCCGAACCCTGACCGTAACCTGCTAGTACCTCACCAACTTGATCACGAATCACATCTTTATCGGCATATAATACACAAGGGTCAATGTTGCCCTGTAACGCCACTTTATCACCCACTCGAGCGCGGGCTTCAGACATATCTGTGGTCCAATCAAGGCCGAGAGCATCGGTACCAGAGGCTGCCATATTTTCTAACCATTGACCGCCATTTTTGGTAAACATAATGACTGGGATTTTTTTGCCTTCGTGTACGCGAATCAAACCATCAATGATTTGCTTCATGTACATCAAAGAAAACTCTTGGTATTTAGGGCCACTTAATACACCACCCCAAGTGTCAAAAATTTGAATTGCTTGAGCGCCCGCTTTGATTTGACCATTCAAATAATCAGTCACAGAGATAGCTAGCTTGCGTAGGAGTTCGTGCAGAATTTCTGGTGACTTGTACATCATGCCTTTTATGTGACGGAAGTCTTTGCTCGAACCACCTTCAACCATATAAGTGGCCAAAGTCCACGGGCTGCCAGAAAAGCCGATTAATGGAACGCTGCCACCAAGAGCGTTACGAATAGTCGTTACGGCCTTCATGACATAATCAAGGTCATTTACGCTTGCAATTGGTAGTGCTTCTACATCGGCTTCTGTCCGCACAACTTTTTTGAATTTTGGGCCTTCGCCTGTTTCAAAATAAAGGCCTTGGCCCATAGCGTCGGGGATAGTCAAGATGTCAGAGAATAGAATCGCAGCATCAAGTTCATACCTTTCTAAAGGCTGAAGTGTGACTTCACAGGCAAACGCATCATTTTTACACAAACTCAAAAAATCACCCGCATGGGCGCGACTTGCTCGGTATTCAGGAAGGTAACGACCTGCTTGGCGCATCATCCATACCGGTGTGGTATCAACAGGCTGCTTTAGAAGGGCACGTATAAAACGATCATTTTTGAGTTCAGGAAACATTAAGTGACTCCGATGGAAAAATTTTAAGCATTTTACCTAACTTGAGGTGAAAAGCGGAATCTATAAATGATTTTTATGGCTTAAATTTGAAAAAGGGCTGTTTTGTGTCAGCTTTTAAGGATTTTTAGGTGTGAGTGTTTATGCTTTAATGATGAATATCTCAAAATTACAACATCATTAAGTGAGCGTAGCAGTACGAGTGAGCGATGTGAGTTGTCTCACTTATGATTAAAATAATGTGACTTTATATCTAGGCCTTAAGTCTGGAGATTGTTTGCCTCACTTTTTAGCGGGCTAAGGACTAATCACCAACATAGCGTTTTAAGCTTTTCAGATTGACTCTAAGAGCCGCATCTTGTATCTCACCTGAGCTATTTAAATCTGCAATGACAGAGTCAAGGTTGTCCGATACCTGGGTGAGCGACATGCCCGCTTTTAATTTAGGTGAGTAGAGTACTTTTAACAGAATATAGTCCAAAGGGCTTAAGTAGGCATCAATACTGTTGTCGTTAAAAATAGAAGGGAATACCTTGTCTGAATCATTAGGCAGCCCTAGAAGTTGTGTTATTTCTTCAATAATACAATCAAGAAAGCGTGCATTTTGACGGGCATAATCAACCGGAATAATAATCACACCTTTAAAAATTTCACCACGCCTATTGTTCTTAAATGTCCCCAAACAAATAGCTTCGCCTAGTGCTTTTTCATACTTCTTTGGATTCCCTATATATTGTGCAACCTTATTCCTCATCTGCTTATATTGAGTGAAGACGATTGAAATATTAGCTTGATTTAAAGGGACATCAAATAAAATAGGGTGTCCTGTGATACTGGCAAGATGTTCAATTTGAACTGAGAGTAAATCTTTTTGTAATTTAGCGTCGCCTGAATCACTGGCTATGTGAACTTTAATCGTCTTTTGCCAGCGTACAAGCCTGCTTTCTTGTAACTTGTCGTATTCTCTACCTAAGGCAATATCAATAAAACTGGTTTTTATATATTCCGCTTCTTGCCATCTCGATTGAGCATAAGATGGCCCGATTAAAGCGACATTAATCAGGGTCAGAAGGCTGTAAAATAAGACGTTTCTCAACATAATGGTGTAGTGCATCTAATGTGTCTGGGGTAAAGTTTAAACGCTTTTTATTGGTTAAGATATCGTCAATGCTTAAGTGATCAATTGCAGCAACTTCATCTGCTTGCATTTTAATCTCACCATCGAGCTTGGGGTCATAGTGACAGGTAAAAACCTTCCCCCATATGCAATAACTTTCCCCTTCTGTATAAAAAAGGCCATGGTTCTCTAATGTTAGTTCTAGTCCTAGCTCTTCTTTAAGTTCTCTTTGAGCTGAAACTTGATAACTCTCGCCATGGGCAACAACGCCACCTGTTGCAATACCGTAATACCCTGGGCAAAAATGTTTATTTAGCGTGCGCTTTTGAATGATTAACTCATTCTCAGTGTTAAAGATAAAAATATACGTCGCCCTATGATAATCCACGCCGAATCGCATCTTACTTCTTTCAACACTACCAATTAAATTGTTCTCTTGATCAATTAGACAGATGATTTCATCACTCATAATAGGCTCTATTCTTGACTAGGGTATCGTCCTAATAAGGGCGATGTTAATGGTCAAATTATAGGGCTTGTCTGATTTTTAAAAAAGCCTTATATGAGCTTAATGGGTAATCTTGCGCCTATGATGCTTTGGCTAAAAAAGAAAAGAAAAGTTTCTAAATAGCGACATTTTATTTTGTTTGGGCTTAGCATGTTAGGGCTTTTGGTATTTGGGGTTGAACTCTAAGCTCACTACCATATCTTTGATGGCATTGAATATATTAACAAGACGGCAAGTCTGTCCAGAGGATGATTTCTTGATTGAGCAACATGATCTATTAGCGTTTAGTTTGGCTAACCCAACCCATGCAGAAGGTAAAACTCAAGATCATGAATGGGCTGACATTTCTTTGTTAGAAACAGGTATTGTAAGAATTGAACCCAAACAAGATGCGACTATAAGCCTTGTATTGAGTGCGGGCATTCATGGAAATGAAACGGCACCTATGGAGCTCGTTAATCAAATCCTGAAAGATGTTTTGGATATGGCTTTAACCTGTTCTGTTCGCCTCTTGGTTATTTTTGGTAATTTGCCTGCTGCCAACCTAGGGCAAAGATTTATTGAGATCAATATGAACCGCCTTTTTTCTGGTGCCTGGAAAAAAGAAGAGGGCTTTGAACCCCAAAGAGCGGGGCTGATTGAAAAGTCTATCGCTGACTTTTTTGCGGATGGGCCACAAGAGGCTCAAAGAATACATTATGATCTCCATACTGCGATAAGGGGTTCGAAATACCCCAAGTTTGTGGTTTATCCTTATCTACATGAACGCCCTTATTCTTCTGAGCAGCTTGGTTTTTTAGAGGCTTCCGGTATTGAAGCTGTTTTATTGTCACATCAAAGTACAACCACCCTGTCTTATTTTTCGTCTGAATTACATCAGGCCGATGCGTTTACAGTGGAATTAGGTCAAGTTGCTGGTTTTGGTCAAAATGATCTGACAAAATTGAGTGAGATAAATAAGACACTCAGGCACTTGATCTCAGCTTCTGCGCTACCATCTAAGGCAGCAGCTCAGATAAAAGTATTTCAGGTTATTGATGTTTTAAATAAAGATGCACAAGACTACCAGCTTAATATTGACGCTGATTTTGAAAACTTTACCTCCTTTGATGCGGGTTTTAAATTGAGTCAATCCAATCTCTCACACTATTTGGTTCAACAAGAGGGCGATGCGCTAGTATTTCCAAATACCAAATTACCGATAGGTCAAAGAGCTGGCCTAATGGTGAGAGAGGTAAGTCTAGCGGCACTTAATCAAGTATAAATTAGGTTGTTATGGCGATGTAGGGTGGGTACAACTCACTCTACTTCCCATTAAAAACTCAATTCTCTTCCTTATGATTTTTGATTGTATTAAAGGTAGGATCAATGTATTGTGATTGTTATGTTATAACATTTTGTCGAGAATTTTAAATGAAGTCTTTTGTTGGTTTGGTATTAATGGGGTTGCTGGCTATGAATGGTCAGCTGCAAGCTGAGTCGAGTATCACTGTGGCGACCAGTATTAAGCCGGTTTCTATGGTGGTGAAGGCGATAGGTGGAGATAAGGTAAAAATAAGACAAATTGTCTCTAATTCGGCCTCGCCGCATGATTTTGCATTGCGCCCGTCAGATCTTAAAAAAATCCTTAAAGCTGACCTTGTTGTTTGGGTTGGTGAGTCCCTTGAGCCATTTTTAGAAAAGCCGATAGCCAATAGTCAGCATGCAAACACTGCCATTGAATGGATGACCTTGGTTGAAGGGGATGAGCATAAAGAAGATCAAGGCGACGAATTGCACAACAAAGGTCAGCATGAGGGTCATCATCATGACGGGTTAGACCCTCATGTTTGGTTGGATATGGATAATGCGCTGTTATTAGCTCAAGCAGTTGAGCAGGCTTTGATTGCGTTAGCGCCAGAAAATGCGCTTTACTTCCAGCAAAACCGTGCCACTTTTGATCAAACTCTCGCTTTACTTGATAAGAAGAATAGCCAGCAGCTCGCCGTTTTATCTGAACTCAATTATGTCGTTTTTCATGATGCGTATGGCTATTTTGAGGATCATTATGGATTGGTGCACTTAGCCAATATTAGCTTAAGTCCCGAACGTAAACCTGGGGCTAAAAAAGTAGTCGCTATCAGAGGGCTTATGCAAGCAAATCAGGTCGCTTGTATTTTTAGTGAGGTGCAATTTAATCCTGACATTGTTGACTCTTTGGTTGAAGGGACCGATGTGAAAGTGGTTGAGTTAGATCCTTTAGGTAGCGGTATTGAGCTGAATGAAGCGGCTTATCCTGCCTTTATGAGGAAAATGAGTCATGACTTTTTAGCGTGCCAAAATAATGCTATTTAGGTGCTCGGACGTCTAAATTAGTATTTGATTTTTGGCGGCTGTTAACTGAAATTGAAAGGATTTTATTTCACTATTGCTAATTCAGTGTTGCAATAAGATTGCTACCTTGTAAAGGGTTTTTGGGTATAATGTTGGTCATTCTAATTTGTAGAGATCAGACATGGCTGACACGAATACAAGGTCTTCTAAGCAAGTTCTTAATAAAACGGATGATGAGCTACGACAAAGTGCCCAACATACGTTAAATACCCAAGCTAATGCTTTAGCGAAACTCGCAAGCTCTATTACGGATGAGTTTGCGAGTGCCATCAAACTGATAATGCAGACCCAAGGGCGTACTATTATATGCGGCATGGGGAAGTCGGGCTTGATTGGCGCTAAGATTGCTGCGACCTTGGCTTCAACCGGAACCCCCAGTTTTTTCCTGCATCCAGGAGAAGCCTTTCATGGCGATCTTGGTATGATAGAGCCGCAAGACACACTCATTCTGATTAGTTATTCTGGTGAAACAGAAGAACTTATTCGTTTACTGCCTTCATTAAAAAGTTTCGGTAATTCTTGTATTGCCATGGTTGGAAACATCCAATCGACACTGGCTAAACACTGTGATTGTGTACTGGATATCTCAGTAGACAGAGAAACTTGCCCTAATAACCTAGCCCCGACTACTTCGACGACCATGACCACTGCAATGGGTGACGCTTTAGCGGTCGCTCTGATGGAATGTCGTGATTTTCAGCCGCAAGATTTTGCCCGTTTTCACCCAGGCGGTAGTTTAGGACGTAAGCTGCTTACTAGGGTTAAGGACCTGATGCATAAAGAGAATCTGCCAGAGTGTGGACCCAGTGCCAATCTAAAAGATGCCATCTCGGTTATGACCGCAGGGCGTATGGGGATGGTTTTGGTGAAACAGGAGGGTGATTTGTTGGGTATCTTTACCGATGGTGACCTGCGTCGAGCGATGCTGACAGATGCTGCGAGCATGATGGATAAAACCTTATCTCAATTAATGACAGCCAGTCCTAAGACGATTCATCAGGATACCTTAATTGTTGCCGCTGAAGAGTTGATGTTGCAAGATAAAATCACCCTATTAATTGCAGTGAATGATGACGATGATGTAGTCGGTTTGTTAGAAATTTACGACCGCTAACCAATAGATTTAGATGGAAATGATGATGACAGAAAAAAGTAAAATAATTGAAATTAATCAAGACGTAAAAGTCGCTAACCATTTACCCTTTGTACTTTTTAGTGGTGTTAACGTTTTAGAATCACGTGATCTTGCAATGAAAGTTGCTGAGGAACATGTGAAGGTTTGCCAAGCATTGGATATACCTTATGTATTTAAAGGGTCTTTTGATAAGGCGAATCGTTCGTCAATTAACTCTTATCGCGGACCTGGCATGGAAGAAGGGCTACGTATATTAGAAGAGATTAAATCCACTTTTAACGTACCTGTAATTACCGATGTTCACGAAGCCGAGCAGTGTGCTCCGGTTGCGGAAGTCGCAGATGTTATTCAGTTGCCCGCCTTTTTGTCACGTCAAACCGATCTAGTGGTTGCCATGGCGCAAACAAACGCAGTGATTAATATTAAAAAAGCACAGTTCTTAGCACCTCATGAAATGCAGCATATTTTAACAAAATGTGAAGAAGCCGGAAATGACCGTCTTATGCTTTGTGAACGTGGCACCATGATGGGTTATAACAATCTAGTGGTTGATATGCTGGGTTTTGGTTTGATGAAGAAGTTTGATTACCCTGTCATGTTTGATGTGACCCATGCTTTACAACGCCCGGGTGGACGTGCTGATTCAGCCGATGGTCGCCGTGCGCAAGTCGCGGAGTTGGCGCGTGCTGGGATGGCGTTAGGGCTCTCTAGTTTATTCTTAGAAACACATCCTGATCCAAATCTTGCAAAATGTGACGGACCTTGTGCTTTACCGCTTGATAAATTAGCGCCATTTTTACAACAGCTTAAGCAAATCGATGATCTGGTCAAAAGCTTTGAAGAGTTGGATACCAGTGCCTCATGATGGATAAGGACTTTCTCGCATTTTATGATGTCCAAAATGAGCCTTTAAGTGAGGACTTCCTAAGCAAGTTGCAATCACTTGAACTGGTTGTTTTTGATGTCGACGGTGTTTTGACGGACGGCGGCCTTTTATACGGGGAGCATGGCGAGAGCTTAAAGCGCTTTAACGTGAAAGATGGGGTTGCCTTAAAGCTCTTACCTAAATGGGGTGTTGAAGTCGCGGTGATTACCGCAAAAGACTCTTCTCCCCTTAGAAGGCGTATGTCAGACTTATCTGTAAAGCACTTTTATCCAGCTTGCCATAATAAGAAAGACGCCTTTTTAGATCTATTAGAGCGCTTAAATATAGCCCCAGATAAAGCGGCTTATATCGGTGATGATGTGATCGATTTACAGGTGATGCCATTAGTGTCACTCGCTTTATGTCCAGCAGATGCACATATTTTGGTGAAACGACACAGTCATAGAATCTTACTTTCTAAGGCTGGTGACGGCGTAGCACGGGAAGTTTGTGATTTAGTCATGGCAGCTAGAATGCCTTTGGAGACGGCTTATGCTGTCGCACAAAAACCGGCTTTTGAAGGTCAATCTAGCTAGATTGGCATTCACAAGGCACTTTTTAGAAATTGAAGAACCTTATGTCAGAGTCTCATTCACACTTATCTAACGAGTTACCCGAATTTCATATCGTTATCCCCGCGCGTTATGCCTCACAACGCTTCCCTAAAAAGTTACTGGCGCCATTAGCAGGAAAGCCTGTTTTACAATGGGTTTATGAGCTTGCTTTAAGAGCGGGTGCAAGCACGGTTGTTATCGCAACAGATCATAAGGACATTTTCTCAGCGGCCTCAAACTTTGGTGCCAATGTGGTGATGACACGGGATGATCATGAAAATGGTACCGAGCGCTTGGCTGAAGTTGCTCAGTTGATGGGCTGGTTTAATGATGAAATTATTGTCAATGTTCAAGGTGATGAACCACTTTTGCCGGTTGATATTATTCATACGGCAGTAGCGGCATTGGCCAAGGATGCTCAAGCAGACATGGCAACCATGGCATGTCGCATTCAGCACCAAGAAGACTTCTTTAATGCCAATGTGGTTAAGTTGGTAACCGATGAAAAAAATCATGCGCTTTATTTTAGTCGAGCGCCTATTCCATGGGATAGGGATGGTTTTAGTGGGACGCAAGACTTAAATCAAGCCATGCCAGTATTTCGTCATATTGGACTGTATGTCTATCGGGCAAGATTGTTAGCCCAATACAGTCAAATGCCAATATCTCCCCTAGAGAAATGGGAAAAACTGGAGCAATTAAGGCTTTTGCATCAGGGTGTGAAAATTAAGGTGGCCTATGCTAACGGAATGCCGCCTCATGGAGTGGATACCAAAGAAGACCTAGTTAAATTAAATGCATTAATGAAGAGTGAGCTTTGATCTAATTGGGTATAGGGTAAGGGATATCGTCTATGAAAATTAGAGTATTACTGTCATTTTGGTTTGTACTTTTACTGCTTTTGTCTGGGCTTGTACTATCGCCTTTGCATCTATGGCGGGTAAGTTTAAATCAATTTCTGTCAGAAGAGGGAGTGCAACTTGATCAATTCGAGGGGCGACTTTGGCAGGGGAAAATGAGCATTAGAGGTGATGAGCTTAAAGGTAATATCCAGCTGCAATGGCGAGCCAGTGGTTTATTTGAGCCAATTGATTTCCAATTAGTCCATAAAGATATCAAAGCCTGGGGAAAAGTTCAGGGAAACCTTGATGAAGTGACTTTATGGTTAGACCAATTGAGCCTATCAAGTGAACTTTTGAACTCATTTTTAGAGCCTTATAAAGCAAAAGTGACAGGCGGCAATATAATTCTGGATAAATTATATGGAAAATGGCCCTATGTAGAGTCAATGCCAGACACGTTAAGGGGTAATGGCTACTGGGAAGGGGGGAGTGTTAATTATCTTTTATCTAGGCGCCGCGAATCGGTATCCATGGATAAGGTGCTGTTTGAGTTGATTAATATTAATTCAGTGAATCAACTTAAAGTGACATCAGCGCTGGGTGTACCTTATATTGATGCCAATATTAATGCCCAGGGAGATGCTGAGCTATCCGTTATGCCGGCGGTACTTGAAGTGATAAATCAACCTTGGGAAGGTGATAGTAATACCCCTGTATTTGTTATGACAGATAAGGTTTTTTGACATAAAAGTAATAACTGTTAGTGTGTTGCTGTCCTAAGTGCATGTTTTCTATATAGGATGAGTGATTAATATCAAAAATAACTAGAAGAGATATATGATGCTATTGATATGCCGACAACCATTGCTCGCCTTCCCTAAAGATAGGGTGTGACATCATGGCTATGGGTATATTTCGTATAGAAGTGCTACTTCGTTACCTCTCTTTATTCACCTTTATCAGCTTGTCTGCCTTTTCTGCTGCAAAGATATTCTGGTCTTTTACGCCTATGCCAGAACAAGAATTGATTCCGATTGATTATCGAGCCAGCAATAATAATGTGGTTCATTTTGAAATGGCCTCTTCATCTTTATTTGGTTTTTTGGCTGTGGTTGAAGAAACGATTCAAGAACCTACCCAAAAAACCAAATTGAAATTGTCTCTTAAGGGCGTGATGCCGGCTGTTGATATGCAGAATTCTATGGCGATTATTAGCTCTCGAAGTAAAAAGGATGAGGTTTATCGTATTAATGATCAGATTATTCGCGGTGTTTTACTTAAAGAGGTACACCAGGACCATGTTATTTTAGAGCGTGCGGGTAAAGCTGAATCTTTATATTTTAATGAAGCTAAGCTCTCAACTTTAATAGAGACTGGTAGCGATACTCAGACCAGTGTGGTTAATCAAGACTCACGAAAAAGATCCTCTAAACAATCTATTGAAAATGATATTGGCACTCTTTCTCCGGTAGAGATACTGGATACCTATGAAGCACTTTTTAATGAGGATCCTGCTGCTTTATTGGCTTCTACAGGGCTTCGTTCTACCGGCTCGTCATATGAGGTTCTAGCCTCAAGTTCATTGATTGCAATGGGTTTAAAAGTCGGTGATAAAATAGTATCTGTCAATGGGCAGCAAGTTGGTAACCTAGACGCTGATGCAAGTTTAGGCGAGCTTGTGCGTAAGCAAAGCGTGGCTAACTTTCGGATCCAACGGGGAACTCGGACCTTTTCAGTCTCGTATCCGATTAAATAAAATGATTAAGGACGGTAGATGTATTTTGTTGTAAGGCGTCAATTGCTTAAGTTTGTAGTCTCTCTTTGTTTGTTTATCCCCTTGTTAGCCATAGGGAAAACTTGGCAAGTTAATTTGCAGCAAGCGGATATCAGTATTTTTATCCGTCAAGTCGCTGAGATGACAGATAGAAGCTTTATTGTGGATCCTAGGGTTAAGGGAAAAGTGACAGTTATCTCTAATGCGTCTTTGGACGAAGATGCTGTTTTTCGCCTTTTCTTGTCCGTATTAACGGTTCATGGATACGCAGTACTAGAGTCCCCTGAAGGTTTTAAAATATTACCCCAGAACATCGCCAAGCAAGGTGGGCTTAATTTCGACCCTTCCGGTGGTGCCCCAGGTGAGTTGATGGTGACCCGAGTGTTGGCCATTAAAAATGCTGTTGCATCTGAGTTAGTCCCTATTTTACGCCCCCTCATCCCTCAGTATGGTCACCTAGCGGCTGTGCCGACTATGAATGCGCTGATTATTAGTGATCATGCGGATAATATTCGAAGTTTAGAGCGTTTGGTTGAACGTCTCGATAGCACTATCGAAGGTGAAATGACGGTCATTCCTTTAAAGCATGCTTGGGCTGGGGATGTTATTACCCTATTGCAGCAACTTACGACAACCACGACGGGCAAAGGCTCAAGGTCGAGCGAAGTGACAACCATAGTGGCGGATGAAAGAACCAATCGATTAATTTTAAAAGGCAAACCTGGTGAGCTAAACCAAATTAAAGATTTGATCAATAAGCTTGATATACCGGCAGAAAAAACCAGTCGCTTACAGTATGTCCCTCTTCAATATGCGGATGCTGCCAAAGTTGCTGAATTGCTAAAAGGAGTGGTGGGTGATATTGAGAAAAAAGAAGGCTCTGCACCGACTTTAGCGACTAACATCCAAGCAGATGAAGATTTAAATGCGTTATTGATTAATGCAGAACCGAGTGTGATGACTGAAATCTATTCAGTATTAAAAAGTATTGATGTGCCTAGGGCGCAAGTCCTTATTGAGGCTGTGATTGTAGAGATAACAGTTCAAAATAATGAAGAGCTTGGTGTGCAGTGGCTAATTGGGGGCAATGATGGTTTGATCTCTGGGTCTAATTTCACTTCGGCAGGCTCAAGCCTTAATTCTATTGCATCAGCCGTTAGCTCAGGCAGCTCGAATACGTTAGCGACTGGGGGTACGGCTATTCTGGGTGATACGGACTTAGGAGCCATTATTCAGGCGTTGCAAAGTAAGACGAATTCCAACCTGTTATCGACGCCCAAAATTCTTACTTTGGATAATCAAGAAGCCCGCATTCTTGTGGGTGAGACACGCCCATTTCAAACGGGTGAATACTCAGAAGACAGTGACAGTACTTTTGTGACTACATCTCGAGAGGATGTAGGTTTGACCTTGAAGGTAACTCCCCATATTAATTCAGGTAATGAAGTTAAAATGGAAGTATTTCAAACGGTTGAGTCAGCGTCGGATGAAGCCAGTGATCTAGGAACCATCACGACAGTACGTGAAATCGAAACTGTGGTAATTGCGGGTGATAGACAAACCATCGTTCTTGGTGGTTTGATTGAAGATAATATTACTGAAGTGAAACAGAAAGTGCCATTCCTGGGGGATATTCCTTTTATTGGTGCCTTATTTAGAAGCAGTTCATTTTCAGTCGATAAAAAGAATTTATTGGTATTTATTCGCCCAACCATCATTCGCGGTAAAGCGAATGTGAACTCGATCACCAATACACAATACCAAGGTTTTAGAGCGGTCGAGTTACAAATGAGTGCACCTAGAGAAGGTGGGCTAGAAGGTTTGTTCGAACCTGAACTCTCTGATGAATAGCGCCATGGAGTAAGCGGCGGTTTTGATAATTAGCGAGCGTCTTTAGGCTGATTGATGTGAAAGAGATGAGAGTAAAGAGGGTCTGATGGCGAAAACGGCATATTTAGCTTTGCTGAGTTTTTACAGCACT
>Ga0209292_1000444_pt1 | contig 53889 bp, 51 predicted proteins | sample GOMGulsemesocosm_2_FD_184634 | JGI IMG/M metagenome (GOLD analysis project Ga0209292, IMG submission 184634) | Methane-oxidizing microbial communities from mesocosms in the Gulf of Mexico - GOM9C Gulf of Mexico (SPAdes) (version 2) | ecosystem: Environmental > Aquatic > Marine > Cold seeps... | reverse complement strand
TTTGTTTAGCGACCATAGCGCTGTGGCCCCACCTGATCCCATTCCGAACTCAGCAGTGAAACGCAGTTGCGCCGATGGTAGTGTGGGAGTTCCCATGTGAGAGTAGGACATTGCTAAACTTCTATTTGTGCTTCGGCACTGGAAAGCCCGATTCATATGAATCGGGCTTTTTGCTGTCTGGTGATTTAATAAAAATATAGATGAATCCCCGCCTGTCTATTGTTGGTTTACTAGACGCTATCCATGTCAACGTAACTGCATCAATGGTAGTGTGACTTATGTTAGTAAAGCCCATGTGAGAGTAAGACGTTGCTAAACTTCTAATTTGTTCTTCGGCACTGAGAAACCCGTAGCTAACACTACGGTTTTTTTACTTTCTGTATTTTTTAATTTATAACAACGATGTTGCCCCAATCCCTTTCACCTTGATAGCCGCAACGCTTCAGAAGTGAAACGCAGTTGTGTTGATGGAAGAGAACGTGAGGCTGTTCTTTTCTTTATGTGAGAGTAGGACATTGCTAAACTTCTATTTGTGCTTCGGCACTGAGAAGCTCGATTCGAAAGAGTCGGGATTTTTGCTGTCTGATATAAAGATATTTTGTGTGCCATGCTCTTATGGCGCGGTCACACCTGATCCTATTCACCCTCCATGCCTCAGCGCTTGGGCAGTTGTGTCTGCTCATTACCATCCATGGCCTGCGACACTAGTAGATGCATGTACGTCAATGCAATTGCTCCGATGGTAATGTGACTTATGTTGCAGTAAAGGTCATGTGAGAGTAATACATCGCTAGACTTCTAATTTCTAGTTAGGTACACGAGAAGCTAGTTACGAAAGTAACGGGCTTGTTGGCTTTCTACTATTTATCAATATTGTTGTGAGGAATCTAGTGTGATTGTGTTACAGCTAACTCTATGTGACAGTGGAGCATTGCAAAGCTCTATTATTATAATTTCTTTGATATGGTTAACTGGTGTGAAGCATATCGGTGAATTACTAGCTTCAACCTTTAACAAAAACTAGGCAGCTAGATCTAGAGGGCGGAATATATATTGTCAGAGTTTGTCAGAGTTTGTCAGAGTTTGTCAAAGGTATGTACAAATAGTTTTGGTAGTTATACACGCTGCTGTTGGAGTCCAAATGGACAATAATTATCATTATTGTCTTTGTAATTAGAATGCAACTAAGTTTCAAAAGCACCTACAATTACTGAGATTACTACCATAGCTGAAGCTGGTATCATTGTTAATATGAATAATGTATTTAAGTCTAGCATGGTCATTCCTCGTATCTTTTGCATTTTAAGTAGAGTTGAAGGTTGATGCAAAAATGTTTGTAGTTATTACTAAGTTGCAATAAGTGTTACAAAGGTTGTGCCAATGTTAATGATATTTATCAAGTTATTGATATTATAGGGAATTAAACTGTATTTTTGGATTGATTATAGCAAATGTTGATACTTGGAAGATATGAAGTAGTGATAAAGGCTACTAAATGGCTATAAAGTATCTTTTTTGGTTAAAATACAATTTTATTTTGTAGGTCATATTTGATGAGGATTATTCTAACCTCAATATCGGGACGGCTATTCCCAATATTGAGCTAAAATGTGTCTAGTCGAGTAATGAAACTTTCTTAAATGCATCAAGAAGTACTTGACCATCTGCTCCATCCTTTCCCGCACATTCACTTAGATATTGACGGAATTTACGCGCGCCAGATAAACCATTACATAGACCAAGCATATGTCGTAGTACATGCCATGCCCTCCCACCAGCACCCACATGATTATTAATGTAAGGGACCATTAAATGAATGACCTCAGTTCTTGTTAAGCTTGTAGGTTTTGATTGGTATATCGTACTATCTGCATCTGTCAGCATATAGGGGCTATTGTAAATTTCACGACCGATCATTACACCATCAATGTGCCTTAAATGTTGATTAGCTTCAGTGAATGACTTTATTCCACCATTAATTGAAATACCTAAACCCTCGAAATCATTTTTAATTTGATAAACACGTTTGTAGTCAAGGGGTGGTACATCACGGTTTTGTTTCGGACTTAATCCTGTCAGCCAAGCTTTTCTAGCATGAATAATAAAATGTCGACAGCCCGCTTGTGCGACCTGTTCGATGAAAGTGTGCAAGAACTCATACGAGTCAAGATCATCAATACCAATACGGGACTTTACCGTGACAGGTATATTCGTGGCTGCTTGCATTTGATCAACACACTCTGCAACTAAGGAGGGCTCTGCCATTAAGCATGCACCGAATCGGCCGTTTTGAACCCTGTCGGATGGACAACCAACATTAATGTTAACTTCATCATAACCGTATTGTTCGGCTACTTTAGCGCACTCAACCATAGCTTTAACATCACTGCCTCCTAACTGTAATACGAGCGGATGTTCTGCATTATTATAAGTTAGGTAATCCCCTTTTCCGTGTAAAATGGCCCCGGTAGTTACCATTTCTGTGTAGAGCACAGTATGTTTTGACATAAGTCGATAGAAGTAACGACAATGTTTGTCGGTCCAATCAAGCATAGGCGCAACGCTTAGTCTGTGATCTATTGTAGGTCTTGCTGTATGTGGCTTTGAGCCATTGTTGCTGGTCATTTATGTACACCCTAAATCGTCTTGAATCGCCTGTACTTTCGTCGAGTTTCTATATAGAGTGTCCCAATAGGGTCCCATAAATGGGTAGGACGATTCAAGGACTTAGAGCATGGCTTCAATTACAATTGAAAAACGTAACAAAGCAAACGGTACATCAAGTTACCGCTGTATTGTACGTGTAAAAAGAAAGGCGTAATTATACACAGAGAGTCTAAAACTTTCAGTAAAAAAGAATTAGCGAAGACATGGGGCAAGATAAGAAAGGATGAAATAGAGGTTAGAAGCACTGGCATTAAAGAAAATGTAATTACGTTAGGCGAGTTACTAAACCTATATTTTAATGATGCTGATTTATGGGCTAATACTGGAAGAACTAAAAGATACGTTATCGAAATGCTAATCGATTGTCCAATATCTGATGTATTAACAAATGAACTAAAAAGTAGTGATTTAATAGCGCACTGTAAGATGAGAAGAGCAGCTGGTGCAGGTGGAGCAACTATTTATCATGATGTTGCATATTTAAGAAGTGTAATGAAAATAGCTTTACCTGTTTTTAATATAACGACCAATTGGAAAATATTCGAAGATGCGGTACCTGTACTAATTGACATGAAATTAGTTGGTAAGAGTCAGAAGCGAACACGAAGGCCGACAGAAGATGAACTGGAAAAATTAAAAATCGCATTAACAGAACGGCAGAAAAAGCAGGGTAGTTCTATTCCATTTGTTGATATTCTTAACTTCTCAATACTTACATGCATGAGAATTGGTGAAGTTTGCAAAATAGAATGGAAAGATTTAAATCATGACCATAAAACTGTAATTGTACGAGATAGAAAGGACCCAAGAAAAAAAGAAGGTAATCATATGGTCGTACCATTGTTAGCTGGTTCATATGACTTAGTAAAAAAACAATCAGAAACGGACGATAGAATTTTTCCATATAACTCTAGGTCTGTAACAGCAGGTTTGCAACGTTAGGAAGGCTTTAGGTATAACAGACCTAAGATATCATGATTTAAGACGAGAAGGCGCATCTAGGCTATTTGAGAAAGGCTATAGCATTGAAGAGGTAGCGCAAGTTACAGGTCACAGGAATTTGAATATACTGTGGCAAGTGTATACACAATTATTTCCGCACAAATTACATGATAAGTTTAAAGACGAAAGCTAGCTGTTAATACCTTTCATTCTGCCAGTCTTCAAACTTCTGACTGTTGAAGGAGTTAAATCACTATCATCACAGCAAAGGCTAGCCATTAATTTAAAGTCATCTGCAGAGCCTTCAGGCAGCCAAAGAGTAACTTTCTTTAAACCTTTAGATCTTTGTTTGAGTTCATAAGTTGAGTTTCTAGACATATAACCTCCTATGAAGCTGTCACCAGTGACATAGCCTCTAATAAAATCTATTTGATCATATAGACAAGACAAAGACAATAAAAAAAGAGATGCTGATTACATCCCTTTCATTAGTTTAAAGTAAAAGAATAAAAAACATACAACATGCTCGGAAAGCCGCATTTTATGGTGGAATCTACCCCCGTAATACATGACGGGGGTTTTTCACTCTCTTCTCTTCCTCCTTGCTCAGGCTTCGCCGTCGCTCATCGTCGTTCGTTCAATCTACGACTGTACAAAAAGGGAGATTGAGACAGAGATATTGAGAGAACAAAAAGAATCAATGGAGAATGGGATAGAGAGGCTCAGGCAATTACCTGACCTTTATAAAGACACTAACCTAATAACTAGAGACTAAAGATTAGTAATTAGAGATTAAATGAATTCGCTACGCTCAATAAGTACAGCTTGTTTTTTTCTTAACGCTACGCTAAAAAATAACAAACGTAAAAACTAAAGAACTGTTTAGCAGGGCGCGATAAAAAGTTTTATTTCTTGCTCGACTGGTGAACGCGAACAACATCTAGCTGATGTTGCTCTATTTCTGATAAAACTCTGTTTTATGTTTCGCTACGCTTGCATGCTTCGCATATGAAATAATTAAAGATGGTACCAAAAACTTGTTACCGGTTTCAATCCTGGTAAAGAGAATGGTACCTATAACTTTTACGGCCAAGTCCGTTCGTCAGCCTGCAGTAATTTTTTTGGTACCTTTCTTATGTCGGTAATCTAAATAAAAACCCATAAAATAATAACTCAAAAAAAATGCTGAAATAATAAGATGAACCTTAATTAAAACAATCATAACTTCTCACCCAATAAAATTTGCAAACTCTCTTCTGCTGACTGCTTAGCCCTCACTAGTGATCGCATTTCTTCTATAATCCCAGTTAAACGTTCAACCTCCCTTTCAGCCTTTATCTTGTCTTTATGGCATGACAAATACATCGTTGCAGCGTTAGATACTGCCTTACTTGCTGTACCAACTTCAAAATGCTCCTTTAAATCATCAAGGTTATCATCTAAAAGACTATCGGATTGGATTTTAATTAACATGTCCGGTCACTCCTTATTGTGCAATATTATTAATTGTTTCTATAAAAAAACCAGAAGATTTAAGGCTATACAAAGCAGTATCACCAATAGAGACATTAAAACGATTTAAAACCCTGTAAGGCAAGTCACCTTTAAAGAAGTGCTGAAAACTACCATGACGGTCTTCAACAACAATTAAATTATTCTCTACTTGAACAACCATACTCTCAATAACTTTAATCATTTTAACCAGTCCTTTTGTTAACTTCTGGTACTAATTATAGCAATTACGACAATAAAACAAAGTGAATAGGTACCATTGAATTGTTTTTCTTTCTCCAGGATAAACTTAAATGGTACTAAAAAATCATTACCTTTAATTAAAGTAACGACATTTCAACAGCGCCAGAGTCGTTATTTTCGTTTAAAGCCTCGTTCGGCCTCGTTGGTTCACAATAAATGTAGTTACTATGTTTATTTGACCTAAGTTCAAGTAAACAATCAGACTTATAAAAAATCTTATAGCCCATAGCTAATATGGATTCAAAGCCAACATTAAGTTCTTCCCCATCGATATAAACAGTAAAAATGTAGTCTCTCGCTACTTTAAACTTGTTGAAGTAAATAGTGTTAACACCGTTTACATACATCTTGCTTGCACTGAACGGAAGCGCTACAAAATTATTAGGCGCAGTAACAACCGAATCCCTAGCATCACAAAAACTATTAATCTGCTTAGCACTTGCTTGAGAAGTCGCAACGGGAAAATTATCAACCTGATTGATAGACGCTTTAATTTGCGTACCTTGTTCATTTAATTAAATGGTTTCTTATGGGGGTAAGTAATGCCTTCATAATTTGAGTTGTATATACCATATAACCCAAGAGCTTTAAAACTTGTAAATATAAAACTCATGACACTACACTTGTACCTCATCAAGCGAATGAAAATATTGTATAACTGTTGTATTTTATGCCGAGTTAATGAGATGCAAGTTGAGTAAAATGCTATATTTATAAAATAGAAGATACCGATACCTTTAATCGTCAAAAAGAAAAATATACAACATAGTCAACAATAGCTGAGTGATAAATGATAAAAAGCAAAGGGTTCACCTTAATTGAGTTAGTAGTTGTAATCGTCATATTAGGAATATTGGCAGTGACAGCAGTACCTAAATATTTGAATTTAACTGATGATGCTTTAAAGGCAATAGTTGAAGCTAATGCAGGTGCTTTAAGATCTGGTGTACAGCTTGCTAACATGAAATGGCGTGTTTTGGGATCACCAGCTGAATTTAGTCAACGTGATAATATTCAACTGTATGGGACTGATGTATCGGGACAAATAGATATTAATCCAGAAGGCTTTCCCGCACAAAGTTATCCTGGAAGTGATGTAGTTATATCAACAGATAATGATGATGACTGTTTATCTTTATGGGAAGCGCTTATAGAAGATGGTGACAACAAAGCCGCAATTGATGATTCTAAGGAATTTATAAGTAACTATGAAGGTAGTAATACTTGCTCATATAAACTCACAAGAAAAGTTGAGTTTGGTTTCACATATGACTCTACCACAGGCAAAGTATTATTACTTTGATAAATAAGGATAACTACTATTCCCTAGCCTAGCACATAGTATCAATGAATATATCCAAAATATTCAGTAAAAGTCATACCCATAAACGATGATATAAGAGAGAGGTAGAACCTGATCTACCCCCGATAAAACGGACACATTTTATTTTACGCTGCTAGGGCTTCATATTCTCTCAGGGTAATAAATACAATTACGCACTACCTTTTACGGGCGTTAGCTCTAGGTATCAAATGTCGATTTGGCCTATGCTTAGCAATTTGCAATGCAAATAGCGTCATTACCTTTGAAATAGCTTGTTAGAATAGCGATGAAAATTTTTACAATTAAAGATGATTAAGTACAAATACCCGTCACTTACTTTTTGTTACCCTGATTACAATAAATGGCTGATCAACCCCTTATTGTTACTGTAAATCATTGTCTATAATTATCTCCATTGAATCTTTGTGAAGCGTTGTTCAACTATTCCATATCTTTTGGCATCAATTTTGAATAATAGTTTTATCAGATAGAGGCTATATTCTTCATAGTCTTAGCAGCTGTATTGGAACTATTTATGTGTAAATCAATATCTACCCTACATAAACCTGCGACTCTAATAGTAAATTTTGTGCTCTATATTCTAGTTAGTTTTAATATTACCGGATGCAAGTATGAGGCTGCTGAGCAACCAGGTATTAATGAAGAGATCAGTAATCAAGATATTGATGAAAATAATGTGGTTGTACTTCCCGAAATTCCTCAATGCGATGGTATATGTACTTGTGATGAGGCACTCGTTAAATCGAATGATACCGGGCTGGTTGAATCAGCAGAATCTTTAACAGCTAATTTGTCCTATTGCAGCTTTTCAATTTTGCTTGGACAGGACTGTAGACATGGGCGTGATGCACAAATGTTATTGAGCAAAGTTGGCGAAGGTAATGCCGGCTTTGATTACAGTAAAGTCAGCTCCGATGGTAATTTATTGGCTAGTGATGCTATAGAGTGGCAGTGCGTTTTAGATAATCATACCGGTTTAATGTGGGAAGTTAAGCAGACTGCTTTTAGTCGTGGTATTGGTAATAAAACAAATACCTTTAGTTGGTTTTTTGATGATTTCCCAAGTTATTCTAGTGCTAATAATGGAAAGTGTAACTTATTAACATCTTGCGATACCAGAAGTTATATTCAAACAGTAAATACTAATCAAATGTGTGGATTTGATGATTGGCGTTTACCCGATAAAACAGAGTTACAAGACTTGGTCGATTATGGAAGTTCAACCCCAAGTATTGATAGTGTGTTTTTTCCACAAACCGCACTTGGCTTTTATTGGACATCGAGTATTGATACTGATGATTTTAACAGCGCTTGGCAAGTTGGCTTTTATTATGGTCGAGTGACAGGCAGTATGACTGACAACGCGAGATATCTCCGATTAGTGCGTGAGCACCAAGTAGAGCATGTAGCAGTGCCTGCAGTAAGCACTGACGAACAAGACATATCATTAAGAAAAGTGCTCGCTCCAAACCAGCGCTGTAATAGCCAAGCAGAATCATCAGCACCGATATCTCGATTCAAACAAGACTACCAGGGAAACATCCTAGATAGGTTTAGTGGCTTAATTTGGAAACGTTGCGTTGCTGGCTTATCAGGAAATTATTGCAAAGAGGGTGAGCAACTAAAAATGCCTTGGCTACAAGCGCTGATGTATGCTGATAAAGTAAATAATGATGAAACTGAAGTCCTAGCATCAAGCTGGCGTTTACCTAATATAAAGGAGCTGCAAAGTACAATAGAAACTCAATGTGAAGAGCCAGCCCTAAATCCTTTTGTTTTCCCTAATATTCCTATGGAAAATGTATGGAGTGCTACACCGCATACTCATCATACAGACAGCAGTTATTTCTTACAGTATCAAAATAGTATTGTATTTTATGGTTCCCGTGAGGAACTGCTTTTAGTGCACTTGGTCAGAGACTGTCAATAAATAAGGAGCTTTGCTGTGAATAAATTAGTGCTTTTTATCATTATTTTTTTACCTTTTTCTAAAGCTATAGCTTATGAAATAGGTTTTGTAGATTATGGTGTTAATTATCAGGTATTGCAGGTTGATGACAACACTAAAGATGAAATGCAAGTGGGTAGTGTAGCACATGCATTAGGTTTATATTTTACTTACACCCCGTATAAGTACAGTCGCTCTATATATAAAAACTGGCACTCTACACTAGGGGCTGATTTAGTCTATATCAGTGACGAATCACCTTTCAGTCAGTCGGTGACAGGAGGAAGTGGCAATGGTGTTTCCACTAAAGAGTCTAAAGTAATGGGGTATTCAGCCTATTTAGAAACAGGATTATCATTTTATATTAAAGGGTTAAATTCATCAAAAGCTGGTCTCATTATTGGTTATAAATATAATAATATTGATCGTACAATTTTTAAATGCAGTGATTGTAACAAGCAAGATTTACATAGTTTTAGTCATTCTGTTTACCTTAAGCCATTTTTTAGTTTTAGCTTTTTACATAATATTGATGGGCAATTGTATTTAACACACTACTTTGGCAATAGTGGCTTCAAGCATGGCCTAGGCTTACAAATTACTTTTTAAAATATTGCTAATACTCGATTCGTTACTAACTTGTCATAATAGTCTATTTACAGACTTCTCTACTATACCCAAACAGGGAAGGTTTTGATAAAATACCGCGCAAATCAAAGGAGAGCACTTTTATGCCAAATTACGTTGTAGGCCACAAGATACCAGATTCAGATTCTATCTGTTCGGCTATCGCATTATCGTATCTGAAAACTACCTTAGGTGAGGAAACTGTTCCGGCACGTTTAGGTGAACTTACCCCTGAAACTCTGTTCATTTTAGATAAATTTGGATTTGAGCAACCTGAGCTTAAAACAAGTTATGCAGGAGAGGGAGTGTACATTGTAGATCATAGCGATATTGAACTTGCCCCTGATGATATCGATCAAGCAACCATATTAGGTATTATTGATCACCATAAGCTTGGTGATTTAACCACAACATCTCCTCTTGAGATTTGGGTACGCCCTGTAGGTTGTACCAATACAATCATTAAGATGATGTATGATTTTCATAATGTAGAGATCCCTAAAAATATTGCTGGCGCCATGTTATGTGCTATTTTAAGCGATACTGTTATTTTTAAATCACCAACTTGTACTACAGCAGATATTAAATGTGTTGAAGCATTAGCTGATATCGCAGGAATTGAAGACTTTAAAGAGCTCGGCATGGATATGTTTAGAGTTAAATCTGCTGTTGAAGGTACACCAATTAGAGCTTTAGTAAAACGCGATTTTAAAGACTTTAATATGAATGGCCACAAGGTAGGAATTGGTCAACTAGAAGTGATCGATTTAGCTGTTTTTGATGAAATAAAAGATGAGTTATACGCAGATATAGCTAAGTTAAAAGCTGAAGGTGAGCGTCATAGTGTATTTTTACTGTTGACTGATATTATGAAAGAAGGCTCAGAACTTCTTATTGCCAGTGATAGTGAAACATTAGCGGAACAAGCATTTGGTGTTGCACCAAAAGATGGCAAAGCTTGGTTAGACGGTGTTTTAAGCCGTAAAAAACAAGTTGTTCCGCCACTACAAGAAGCGTTTTTGAAGTAATATCTATTCTTTGTAGAAAATAAAAAACCAGCAATTGCTGGTTTTTTATTTTCTTAATCAAACTCATATGACTAAGCCATTCATCATTGCTATCGAAGGTCATAGCTGTTTAAGCAAGGAGAAAGCACAGATTTGACGCTAATCAATGAGTACTTTCAACGCAGTATAAATAGCTATTAGCCATGATAGTGAGATGAATTAAACGCGTTCGAACACTGTTGCAATACCTTGTCCTAGGCCAATACACATAGTGGCTAAACCAATATTTACATCCTGACCTTCCATTAAGTTTATAAGCGTGCCCGAAATACGTGAACCTGAACAACCTAAAGGATGACCTAGAGCTATAGCGCCGCCATTTAAGTTAATTTGATCCATTCTATCTTCAACTTTTAATGAACGAACACAAGATAGTGCTTGAGCTGCAAAAGCTTCATTAAATTCAAATAATTCAATATCTTGAATTGATAGACCAGCACGCTTTAATGCTTTCTTAGTTGCAGGAACAGGGCCAAAGCCCATAGTTGCAGGATCGCAACCAGCAACGGCCATACCACGAATTTTCACGCGAGGTGTTAGGCCTAATAGTTTTGCTTTCTCAGCTGACATTACTAACATTGCAGAAGCGCCGTCAGAAAGTGCTGAAGAAGTACCTGCTGTAACTGTACCATTGGCTGGATCAAATACAGGGCGTAATGCTGATAAGCTTTCTGCTGTGGTTTCAGGTCGAATTACTTCATCATGTTCTACTAATGTTAGTGCACCTGTAGCATCATGACCTTGTGTGGCAACAATTTCATTGTCCCAACGACCAGCCAAGTGTGCTTCATGGGCTTTTTGATGCGATCGAGCGCCAAAAGCATCTTGCATTTCACGGGTTATGCCATGTTGCTTACCTAATAACTCGGCTGTTAAACCCATATTTCCAGAAGCTAAAGCGATATGTTTATTTAATGCAGGATCAAAATCAACATCGTACATCATAGGGACATGACCCATGTGTTCAACACCGCCAATTAAAAATACATCACCTTGACCAGACATAATACTTGTACTTGCTTGATGTAATGCTTCCATAGAAGAACCACATAAACGGTTAACCGTAACACCACCAATCGATTTTGGCAGGCCAGCAAGTAATGAGGCATTACGAGCAATATTAAAACCCTGCTCTTTGGTTTGTTTTACACAACCCCAAATAACATCTTCAATGTCTTCTGGGTTCAATGCCGGGTTACGTACTAAAATTTGTTTCATTAAGTGTGCTGATAATGCTTCAGCACGTACATTACGAAAAACACCGGCCTTAGAGCGACCCATTGGAGTTCGTATGCAGTCTACAATTACAACTTCGTTCATTTTATTCTCCTGGGCTTAAGCTGTTTTAACGTCAGTAGTGAAGTAAGATTTACCTGATTTTGCCATTTCTCTTAGGCCATCAGTTACCTGGTAAATTTCACCTAAATCGGCATAATTATCTGCCATTGCTATGAAGTTATCTAAACCAAGTGTTTCTAAGTAACGAATAGCACCACCCCTAAACGGTGGGAAACCAACACCGTAGATTAAGCCCATATCAGCTTCGGCGGCAGTATCAACAACGCCTTCTTCTAAACAACGCACTACTTCGTTAACCATAGGAATCATCATGCGCGCAATAATATCTTCGCTGCTGAAGTCTTTTTTATCAGCACAATGCTGACCAAGTAACTCATAAGCAACAGGAGCAGCTACTTTCATTGGACGACCACGTTTGTCTTTGATGTGATCATAAAAGCCTTTACCATTCTTCTGACCGAAACGCTCGTTAGCATACAAAGTACTTACCGGATCATTGTCAATTTTTTTCATGCGGGTAGGGAAACCGGCTGACATAACACCAGTACAGTGATCTGCGGTATCAACGCCGACTACATCAAGTAAATAGGCAGGACCCATTGGCCAGCCAAACTGCTTTTCCATTACCTTATCGATAGCAGTAAAATCAGCACCTTCAAGTACTAATTGACTAAAACCAGCAAAGTATGGGAATAAAACACGGTTTACATAAAAACCAGGACAATCATTAACAACAATTGGTGACTTACCCATTTTCGCTGCATAGGCTACAACAGCAGCTACAGTTTCATCAGAGGTATCTTTACCGCGAATTACTTCTACTAATGGCATCTTGTTTACGGGATTGAAAAAATGCATACCACAGAAGTTTTGCGGGCGCTTTACACTTTGTGCAAGTAAATCTATTGAGATGGTTGAGGTATTTGAAGTAAGAATAGCGTCTTCACTGATCACGCCTTCAACTTCAGCTAAAACCATGCCTTTAATTTTAGGATTTTCAACAACAGCTTCAACAACAATATCTACATCTTTAACGCTGTCATAACTCAAACTTGGCGTGATGTTATTTAATACTCCTGCCATTTTTTTAGCATTCATACGACCACGTTCAGCTTGTTTAGTTAATATGCCTGTAGCTGTAGCTAAACCTAAATCAAGTGCTTGATCATTAATATCTTTCATAATGATCGGGGTGCCTTTATAGGCTGATTGGTAGGCAATACCACCACCCATAATGCCAGCGCCTAATACAGCGGCCTTTTTAACAGATTTTGTTGCAAGTTTACCTGCTTTCTTAGCTTTACCTTTAATCACTTGGTCTGCCATAAACAAACCAATTTGTGCTGTTGCTGCATCTGTTTTTGCTAATTTAGCAAAACCAGCATTCTCTGCAGTCATTGCGCTAGTGCGATCTAAGTTAGCAGCAGCAATCAATGTATTTATCATCACCATCGGTGCGGGGTAGTGCTTGCCAGCTTTCGCTGCAATCATGCCTTTACAGGTTGTTGATGACATAATTAATTCAGTTGGAGATAAGTTTAATGACTCCAATTTAGGTTGACGTTTAGCACGCCAATCTAATTTGCCATTAATTGCTAATTTAAGCATGCTAATAGCAGCACTGCGTAAATTATCTGGCTCAACTACTGCATCAAGAACACCTTGTGCAAGTGCAGCTGCAGGTTTAAATGCTTTACCTGTAGACATCCACGTTGCCGCATTATCAAAACCAATTAGTCTAGGCAACCTTACAGTACCACCAAAACCAGGCATTAATCCTAGTTTCACTTCAGGCAGGCCAATGCTGGCGTTTGTATCAGCAACACGGTAATCACAGGCTAATGTCATTTCACAACCGCCGCCTAAAGCGATACCATTAATAGCCGCGATAGTGGGTAATTGAATATCTTCAAATGAATCGAAAACATCAGATGCTTTCTTAGCCCAAGAAGCTAATTCATCTTCTGGTTGACTAAATGAAGTTAAAAACTCAGTAATGTCTGCGCCAACAATAAATGTTGATTTAGCTGACGTTACCATAACGCCTTTAGCGTCATCGCAGTTGTTAATTGCTGCAACTACAGCGATGTATTCTTCAAAAGTTACTTGATCAAATTTATTTACTGATCCCTTAGCATCAAACTTAAGTTCTACAATGCCGTCTTCGAGTAATTGGGCTGAAAGGCTGTTGCCTTGATATATCATGCTTCGTCTCCTTCACCTAATATAGTGGTGTTGATTTGTGATGATTGATCTAGATTTTTTAGCGCTTTTGGCTCTATAAAAAACTTAGATAACTAATAATAGCTGACTGAGTGTGCCTTGAATAAAAGTTAAATGCAATTTATTTAAACAGGTGTTTTAATTGTGTGTATTACTTTGCTCTGGATGTTATCAACACAAGTAAAAAAATACCCAGCGAAATAAAGGCTGGGTATTTAATAGACAGGTGTTGATGTTATAGGAAATAGCTAAAACCTATTTATATGCTAGCTTTGCTGCTGCAGGAAGTTTATGAACTCATCTGATGGCATGGGTTTAGCATAATAGAAGCCTTGAACTTCATCGCAACCAAGTTCAATTAAGCGTTCTTGTTGTTCAATTTCCTCAATGCCTTCGGCAATAACTTTAAGGTGCATTTTCTTACCTAAGTTAATGATAGTTTCAGCAATTACTGACTGGCCTTCTTGGTTAATATCTGTGACAAAAGCACGATCAACTTTAAGCCTATCAAGTGGTAGTTTTTGTAAATAACTTAATGATGAAAAACCAGTTCCAAAATCATCGAGAGCGATACTTATTCCTTGGGCTTTTAGCTTGGTTAAAGCATCTATAATGATTTGTGGTTCATCCATTAAAATATTTTCAGTTATTTCTAATTCAAGTTTACTTGGCTTAATTTTGTGTTGGTTAATTGTATCAATAACATTATCAACAAAATTGTCTTGTCTAAATTGCGGGATAGAAACGTTGACTGAAATACTGAGTTCTGAGAAATCTTCTTCTAGAGTTTGTAATTGTTTACATGCTTGGCTAATAACCCAGTCGCCAATTTCTATAATTAAGCCTGAATATTCGGCCAGCGGAATAAATACCGCAGGGGAAACAAATTTTCCATCAGCTGTGCGCCAGCGCAGTAGAGCTTCTGCTCCTATCACTTTACCTGTGCTAAGTGAAAGTTGTGGTTGATACCAAAGTTCAAGGCAGTTATTGGCAAAATCGTTACGCAATTGGCGGATCATATTAAGTCGCCATTGCATTTGGTCTTCAATATCTGAATGATAATAAGCAAAATGCTCTAAGCGGTTTTTCTTGGCGATATTTAAAGCAATATTGATTTGATTTAAAACTTGCACACCACTGCTTTGAGCATGTTCTTTGGTGCAGAGGCCAAAACAAGCATTGATTGGTAAATGTTGTTCACCCGCGGCAAAGGGCTGGTGAAATAATGCTATTAATTTTTCAGGGGTAACACAATCAGCAGGCCCTATAATGCCAAAAACATCCGCACCAACACGAGCTAATTGGCAGCCACAATCTATACTTTGCAGACGTTGACCAACAGCAGAGAGAAGTTTATTACCAATATCTTGGCCTAAAGCATCGTTGATATCGCTAAAGTGGTTTATATCAATTAATGCAGCAACATAGTTCTTTTGATCACTTTGATCACTTTGATCACTTTGAGCAAATTGGTCAAGTAAGCGCACAAACTCTAGACGGTTAGGTAAATTAGTGAGCCAATCTTTATATGCAGCATTGGTGAGTTTTTGAAATAAATGAACATTTTCATAACCAACAGCAACACCTGTTAAAAAAACATTGAGCAATTGCGTTTGGGTTTCGGTAAGAGGGGTTGAAAGTGCAACGTGGATAACGGCACGATAATCACCTTTGGCCACATATAAGTTCAAGCTGTCATCAAGGTACTGGTGTTTTTGCTGCAGGAAACAAGATTTTACTTGCTTACTTGCTTGGTCACTTTGTAGCTTATCAAGTTTTTGGTTGATTAAATTATCATCAAAACCAGTTTGGGCTAGTACATAAAAGCTTAAATCATCAATATTATCAATAATCCCTTGGCCTCTAGCACAAAATACTGCTGATATATTATTACTAATTAGGCTTTTTAACTGGGAGAGAACACCTTGACTATAAGTTGCTAGCGAGTGCTTAGAAGATAATTCGGTAGCACCTGAAACTATATTTTCTAAACCTAAGCGGTTTTCGTTAACCGTAGCTATTTGTTGGAAAGAACGAATTGCCGCAAACACTGTGGTTACTAGTTTACGACGAGTTAATTCGGTCTTCGTTTTATAATCATTAATATCATATTCTTTGATGACACTTTCTTCAGGGGCATAGCCGGGTTGGCCAGTACGTAAAACAATACGGATATCTTTACGATTTAATGTTTCTCTAATATATTTTACAACGTTTAAGCCTGCATCATCGGTTTCCATAACCACATCTAACAGGACAAGCACTATGTCATTATGCTCTTCAATAAGTTGGCAGGCATCCTTACCTGAATAGGCATGCAAATATTCAAGGCGACGTCCTAATACAACTAAATCGGATAATGCTAATTGAGTAACTGAATGAATCTCAGGATCATCATCAACGATTAAAACCTGCCAAGTTTCATCACTGCCAAACGCTAAAATCTCGTCTTCATCACTATCATCGATAAATAAAAAATCATCGTTTGAGTTTTCTGATGCTTGCATACTGCCCTCATAACTAGGAATATTTATTGTAAATATACCGAGTTAAAATTGAAATCTATTTTATTTAGTTTAACTATAACCTAATACTACTTTTTTACACTATTGGGCCGGAGAATAATAGTCTGTTTACTAATATATTATTTTATTTTATTTGATTTATTTTACTGAGTTATAATAAATTAAATTGATAGCTGCATAATTCTTAGTCGTAAACTAAGTCGTTCAGCGATTTATAAGTTTAGAATAAACATTAAGTCTATTAGTTCTGCCTTATCAATAGATATTGCAAGAAGGAGTTAGCAAAGTGAGTAAAGACAAATCAGAAGTGGTGGTAGTTAATAAAGACTTGAAAAAACCATCGCGTGATACTGATATAGTTACATCAAATAAATCTCGTCAAAATTCAGCGGAAGTGGGTGTTTCACAACAATTTTTAAAGCTTGCAAAGAAGTTTGCAATAGATGGTGCTTTATTGTCTGAAGATAAACAAATGCTCATCGAAGATAGAACAGTCAAGCGAGCTAGATTAAGTCAGTTACGAAAACAGAAAAACATTGAAAATATTATGCAGAAGACTTTAGGCTACTGTGCAGATTTTGAAATAGGCCAACGCACAGATCTTGATTGGTTTAGCCGTTATATTGCTTTATCTGAGGAAGTCAGTAACCCCACTATGCAAGATTTATGGGCTAAAATTTTAGCGGGGGAGCTCACTAAACCAGGAACCTTTTCATTTAAGGCCTTACAGGTCTTTCGGGATATGAGTATTTATGATGCAAAACTATTAGCAAAAGCCTGCTCTTTAGCGATAAAGGACCCAAATAAAAAGGGGATTCGATTAATCAGTGGTACCTATCAACAACCAGGCTTATTTAATTTTTTTTCTAAGCAGCGACAGCAATATTGTAACTTGAGCCACTATGGTTTGAATTATGCTGATATATTAGCTTTATCGGAGAATCACCTTATTTATTTACAAGAAAGTGAGTCGAGTCTAATTAATAGAGAAGAAGTACTACAATTTACATATAATGGTTTACCATTAAAATTAACCGCAAAAAAATCAAATGTTTGTTTGCAGTTTTATAAGTTTACTCCTTTAGGGACGGAGCTTGCACATTTGATAAGTGATAAAGGTAATGATGATTTTTTTGAACATTTACAACACATGTTGAGTCATTATTTTTTAATTAGCGGAGATTAAATTGTAGGTATCTATATTGTTAATTACACCCCGCATAGGACTAATGTATATTTTTGGCTTGCAGCCGAGAAGTTAATTTACTAATGTTATATTATATCAATTGTGATACTATCTCATTTTATGGTCCTCGCCGACCAATGGAAAGTAAAATAAAACGTAAATTAATCTAGAACTACGGAATAATCATGTTAGATAGAATAGGTATTACAGCCACTTCATTATGTGCTTTACATTGCATATTATTGCCCATTTTATTACCAATGCTTCCTTTGCTAGGTTTAAGCTTTTTAGCTGATCACGCGTGGGAACACGTTTTTCTACTTATGACTGCTGCGCTTGGTACTATCGCGCTTTTTTCAGGATTCAAGCGCTACCACAAACGCCTATATCCGTTTTATTTACTATATTTAGGTGTTGCCCTATATTGGATAAAGCATGATTTTTCTCCAGCTTTAGAGCCATACTTTATTATTGGTGGTGCTAGCCTCATTATTGCTGCACATTTCATTAATATTAAACTTTGTAATAACTGCAAGCAGTGTGATGATGAGGCTTGTAATAGTTAAGCACTCGTAAGTGCTTTCTATAAGTCTTAACTAGCTATCAAACTCTTTTAATTTTCTGGTTAAAGTATTTCTACCCCAGCCCAGTTTTTTTGCCGCATCTTGTTTATGGCCCTGCGTAAATATTAATGCTCGTTCCAGCATTATCTTTTCAAATTCAATTTGAGCATAATCAAGGATAGCATCTTTACCTTTGGCTAACTCTTGATCCATCCATGTACTAAGTACCTCCTGCCATGCGTTTGAGTCATGTTGTAAAGGTACTGACTTTTCAGTTAATTCATTGGGAAGATCCTCAACAAGAATTTCTTGACCACTTGCCATCACTGTTAAAAATCGGCAAATATTCTCTAATTGCCTAACATTTCCCGGCCAATGACAGTTGTTTAAGAAGTCACTGGCTTTTTTACTGATTGTTTTTACCTCTACACTTAGCTCATTTGCTGCTTGAGTTAAAAAGTGTTGACTTAATTGAGCGATATCTTCTTTACGTTCTCTAAGGCTAGGTAAGTGAATTCGAATGACATTAAGGCGATGAAATAAATCTTCTCTAAACTCATTTTTATTTACTCGTTCTTCAAGATTCTGATGGGTTGCGGCAATTATACGTACATCAACCTGTACAGGAGAGTGCCCACCTACACGATAAAATTGCCCATCAGAAAGTACGCGTAGAAGGCGAGTTTGAATGTCTAATGGCATATCACCAATTTCATCTAAAAATAAAGTACCACCATGGGCTTGCTCAAAACGCCCTTGTCGAACTGCATTTGCACCAGTAAAAGCACCTTTCTCATGCCCAAACAATTCAGACTCTATTAAGTCCTTTGGAATAGCCGCCATATTTAAGGGAATGAAAGGCGCATTTACCCTAGGGCTATGTGAATGCAGAGCTTGTGCAACTAACTCTTTACCTGTACCCGACTCCCCATTTATTAAGACACTGATACTTGAACGAGATAAGCGTCCAATAGCACGAAATACCTCTTGCATAGCGGGTGCTTCCCCAATCAAACCAACAGCTAAAGGGGGATTAACTTTATGCTGATTTTTTTCATTTTGTTCTTTAGCATGTGTGAGAGCACGTTTGGTTAAATTTATGGCTTCTTCAATATCAAATGGCTTTGGTAGATACTCAAAAGCGCCGCCTTGATAAGCGTTAACCGCACTGTCTAAATCTGAATGTGCCGTCATAATAATCACAGGAATATGATCATGTTGTTTACTTATCTTTTTTAATAATTCCATACCATCAATATTAGGCATGCGAATATCAGAAATAATGACTTGTGGTTGACCGTGGTCTAAAGCAATAAATAAATTTTCAGCGCTTTCAAAAGCAGCGCAACTGATATTGGCTTTGGCGAAAGCTTTTTCTAACACCCATCTGATTGAGCTATCGTCGTCAACTATCCACACTTGTTCACTGATCATAATGTACTCTCTTGAGGTAAAGTTGCTTGATTTAAAGGTTGTTGCTTCAATGGTAGTAGAATTGTGAACTCTGTGTGTCCAGGCCTACTATGGCAAGATAATTTACCTTGATGCTGATTAATTAAGGTTTGAGAAATTGATAAACCTAAACCTGTACCATTTGAGCGTCCAGATACCATTGGGTAAAACAAAGTGTCTTGAATGTTGTTGGGAATACCTGGACCATTATCGATAATACTAATTTGAACAGCTAACTTTATTCGCTTGCCATGAATAGTCCTATTGCTAGCAATACGTGTTTTTAAGGTAATATCATGTACTTCATCAATTGCTTGAATAGCATTGTTGACAATATTCAACACGGCTTGCTGTAATTTCTCTTGGTCACATTCTACTGGAGGTAGTGAAGGATCGTAATCTCGTAATAAATGGAATTTTTGTCCATTTGAATAACTAACAAGTTGGCACACCTTCTCGAGGATGCCATGGATATTTTGTGCTTGCATTTGTGGTAATTGATTTGGTCCAAGTAGACGATCAACCAAGTTGGTTAACCTATCAGCTTGCTCAATGATCATATTAGTATATTCTTGCTGCTCTTTATTAACTTCCATGCTGAGTAATTGTGCGGCACCACGTAAGCCACCAAGCGGGTTTTTAATTTCGTGAGCTAACCCTTTGATTAAGTCACGTGCAGCAAGCCATTGTTGATGTTGAAAAACCTCCAAACTTATCTGTTTTTGTTGATCAATTTGTTTGAACTCGAGTAAAACATGTGGAGATCTTTCAAATTCAACTGAAGAGGCGGTTACTTCTGCAGTAAAGTTATGGCTTTCATTCAGCTGCACTGCAATGTCGCTATCGGTAAACTCTTGCCCTGTTGCGAGTAGCTGTTGAAGCCTAGAAGTATTTATACTGGTATTAGCAAAAATAGATTCAGTGGTTGTATTGTATAAACGATATAGGCTCTTATTTAACAAGGCTTCGGCAGAATGGTTTGCATAAACAATAGCGAGATCTTGATTGAGTATAATAACAGCTGTCACTAATTGATTAGCGAGTGCTTGTTGATAGGATAATCTGTGCTCTTGTATGAAAGTGCGACTATGCATATAAACCCTTAGGTATAATAATTTAACGCACTACTTTGGTGCGTATAATTTTAGTTTACTAAAGAAAGGTTTTATTTGCAGTGTTATTTAAATTTACAAAAAATTCTTTAACCCCTTTCAGCCATTGAATAGACTGAGGTGAAAGAAAACTTGTTGGTTTAGTTGGTTGAAGCTCTATGCATATAAAACGTTACTGAATTTGATGATGCAATAACCTTGCCCTTTTCATCAAGTAATAACATTTTGATTTTATGTTCACCCCGATTAACGTTTCTCAGTGAAAACATAGAGTGTTTTTGCGGTTTTTGGTGTGGCTTCCCGTCAAGGACTAATTGCACCTCTAAGCCGGGTTTGAACCTTGGTTTTATACCCCCGCCGACATAAACTGAGCCTGTATTGTCACGTATCGTGGCATTATTCTTAGGCGTATCAATTACAATTTCATATTTTTCTACAGTTACTTGGGGTGTGATATCTAATACTTCAGTATCAATTGAGGTACTTGATTGTATTATATTGCCAGGTTTAGTTTTTACCTCTTCAGCGCCGGCTCTGGGAGAATCAGAAAAGACCAATACGCCTTTCTCATTGCGCCATACATAAATTTTGGCTGTGTTTGGGTGCACAGGAGCAGCTAACGTGATGCCTAATAGTGTAAATAGCAATAACTTGATCATATTTCCTTTTTATATTCCTGTGCTGGCGGGCATGATATTCGCATCATTCCATAATGTACGCTAATTTAAGTATATATCTATAATTTATACAAAAAAATGTTTTTGTTGTTTTATCTTTCAAGATTATCAATTTGATTAAGTTTTTTTACAATTCAGAGCTGTACTCAATGCTTGTTAACAAGGAAAACTTGTTTAGGCCCCATGCTAAATCAAATAAATTAAACGATGTTAGTGGGTCTTGTGTTAGCTCCCACAGGGCGCGTTTAAAGGACTTTTATTCAGCATTATTGATTTTGACAAAGGCGTTGTACGGATGCAGGAGCTTATTATCCGGAATAACCACTCTTTTTAATCAATGTCTTGCCTTTAAACTCTTTAATTTCGCTGAGTGGGGCATAACTTAATCAACTTGCTATAAATGGTTTTTTGGAGTGAAAGCATACCGAATAGGCTCTTTCTACTTGATAGCATAAATATTTCAGCCAATAAAAAGCTCACCTTAGTGAGCTTTTTATTGTTTACAGAATGAAAGACTAAAGCGAAATTAAACGCTGTAGTACATATCAAACTCAACAGGGTGTGTGGTAGCGTTTAACAATTCAATCTCTTGACGTTTAAGGCCAATATAAGCATTAATCATATCGATATCCATAACACCACCAGCTGTTAAAAATTCATTATCAGCTTCTAAGGCATCAAGAGCTTCGCCAAAAGAAGATGAAACTTGTGGAATGGCTGCAGCTTCTTCTGCTGGTAAGTCGTATAAATCTTTATCCATAGCATCGCCAGGATGAATTTTATTTTTAATACCATCAAGACCAGCCATTAACATAGCTGTGAAGCCTAAATAAGGATTCATTGTTGGATCAGGGAAGCGAACTTCAATGCGCATTGCTTTAGGTGAAGGAACCATAGGAATACGGATTGATGCAGAACGGTTACGCGCTGAATAAGCAAGCATTACCGGTGCTTCAAAACCAGGAACAAGACGCTTGTATGAGTTAGTTGAAGCATTTGTAAAAGCGTTTAAAGCTTTAGCGTGCTTAATGATACCGCCAATGTAGTAAAGCGCCATTTCAGATAAACCGCCGTACTTATCACCAGAGAATAAGTTAACGCCATCTTTAGCAAGAGATTGATGTACGTGCATACCAGTACCATTATCACCAACGATAGGCTTAGGCATGAAAGTCGCTGTTTTACCGTATGCATGTGCAACATTATGAACAACATACTTATAAATTTGAACTTCATCAGCTTTTAATACCATAGTATTAAAGCGACAAGCGATTTCGTTTTGGCCACAAGTAGCTACTTCATGATGATGCGCTTCAACAACTAAGCCCATATCTTCCATAACTAAACACATAGCTGAACGTAAATCTTGAGAAGAATCTACAGGTGCTGTTGGGAAGTAACCACCTTTAACGCCTGGGCGGTGACCCATGTTACCTTCTTCGTATTTAGTACCAGAGTTCCAAACAGCTTCTTTATCATCAATTTTGTAGAAAGAACCACTCATATCTGTGTGGAAACGAACATCATCAAAAACAAAGAATTCAGGCTCAGGACCAATTAATACCGTATCTGCAATGCCAGTACTGCGTAAGTACTCTTCAGCGCGATGTGCAACAGAGCGAGGATCACGACTGTAACCTTGCATAGTTGCAGGCTCTAAAATATCACAACGAATATTTAATGTTACAGCTTCAGCAAAAGGGTCTAGGATAGCTGTTGATGCATCAGGCATCATAACCATATCTGACTCATCAATGCCTTTCCAGCCTTCAATTGAAGAGCCATCGAACATTTTCCCATCTTCAAAGAAATCTTCGTTTACTTGGTGATGAGGAATTGAGATATGTTGTTCTTTACCTTTTGAATCAGTAAAACGAAGGTCAACAAATTTGACATCGTGTTCTTTAATTAAATCGAATACTGCTTGTGACATTTTGTCTCTCCAGTGAGGTTAATATTTTGAATTGTTTAAAAAATAATCTAAGTTATAAAATTGATGAAGTTATATATAAAGTTGCCTTATTACCATTATTCATCTATTACTAGTTGTTTATAAGCTAAAATCGTGCCAAGACAAAGCTCATTGATTAATAAGCTTTTTTATTGCCTTGCATCTTTTTGGTGCGCCATTATGGTGCTTGCCGTGCTTTATTTTGGTGCATCTTTGGTTGTTATAAGAATCTCACTATAGAATATATTTACCTGAATGCCCTTAATATTTTATTTTTTTTTGCATTATTATGTTTAAATTATTCAGTGGTCATACATTTTGTAAAAAATTATTGGTATGTTGCGGCTTGTCAAACTCTAAAATATATTAGTAGTATATTTTTTATTTTAATTTCTTGAATAATTTAAAGAAACGAAGGTTTTTATGAACAAATTGATAGCTAGTCGATTAGCTAAAAATTTTATCATTATCGCTATTGTAACTCTGCACAATGTTAGTTATGGACAGGATGATGCAAATAGGTGGCAAAAGCCTACCCCTGTTTTTAAACAAAAGTTTGATTGGGTAAAGCTTACCTCTGATGAATGGCTTAAAGGTGACATTATCTCAATGTATGATGAGCAGTTAGAGTTTGATAGTGATGAACTTGATATGCAAACCATTGATTGGGAAGATGTAGCAGAGCTACGTAGTAAAGAGTGGCAAAGTATTCGTATGTTTGACGGTACGATAGCTGAAGGTTATTTAGTGTTAAAAGGTGGTCAATTATCTTTAGTTAAAAATGGCGTTGCTAATCACTATGACTTAAATAACCTACTATCAATAGCATCTTCGGGTAAAAACGAAATAGACTTGTGGGATGGCTATGTAAATTTAGGTATTAACTTACGTCAAGGTAACACGGTGCAAGTTGACTATACCTTTGCAGCAGGAATGCAGCGCCGTAGTTCAAGTAGTCGTTTTAGGGCTGATTATACAACTGATTATAGTCGTTACGAGGACCAAGAAACCGAAGAGACTAAGGTCACCGCGGACAGCGAACGTTTAACTTCATCTTATGATTGGTTTTTTAATCCTAAGGTTTACTTTCGGGTCGCGGATGTTGAGTATATTTCGGATGAATTTTTAAATCTGGACTATCGTATCCATTATGGTGTCGCGTTGGGTTATCATCTTGTTGATACAAGTCGAGCAACTTGGGATATTAATGCTGGCCCAAGCTATCAAAAAAGTAAATTTTTAGATGTTCAAGATGATGCTAGCGATAGCGAAGACTCCTTTGGTTTAACCTTAGGTACTAACTTTACTTTTGAAGTATCTAGTGATGTTGATTTTGATGCTTCTTATAATATACAAATGGTTGATAAAGCATCAGGTGGCAATATCCACCACTTTCAAACAGGCTTAGAAATTGACCTTGCTAATGATTTTGATCTTGATTTAACTTTCTATGCAGATCGTACTAACAATCCTAAGCCTGATAGTGAAGGTGGTATACCTGAGAAGAACGATTACCGTTTAGTTGTTAGCTTTGGTTATGATTTTTAAATAATCCACTTAACTCTCCTAAGGGCTTGTGTTTAGTAAATATACACGCCTTTTTATTTAACTCTTCTTGACTGCAGGCTCTTTAAGTATTGTGAATCAGTTATTATTTTTTGCTTTAATCTTCGTTGCATTTTCTAGTCATGGAGAGCAAGCTTGGGAGCCTACGGAAGTCTGGATCTCACCAACCCCTGTGTTTTCACAAAAATTTGATTGGCTCCAATTACGCTCTGGAGAATGGCTTAAGGGTGATATTATCTCAATGTATGAGGACGAACTTGAATTTGAAAGTGATGAATTTAATACCATCATTTTTGATTGGCAAGATGTGAAAGAATTGCGAAGTCGATTCGATCAACAAATACGTTTTGCAAACGGAGAGGTGAAACAAGGCTTTCTTATTGTTAAAGACGAACACCTCGTCATAATCAGTGATGGTACTGAACAGCATTATCCATTATCAGAGCTATTATCCATTACTTCTTCAGCCGATGGGCGTACAGAGCTATGGGATGGTAAGGTGAGTTTAGGTATAGATGTTAATGCGGGCAATGTTAACCAGCTCGATTATATGGCTAATGCTAGGTTGCAACGCAGAACCCCTTTTAGTCGATTTAGAACCGACTTTGTCTATAACTATAGCAAGTCGACTTTAGATGATAGTGGTAAAGTAATTACCGACACTGGTCGTCTTACTACTTATTTTGATTGGTTTTACAGTAGTAAAATGTTCTTTCGTATTTTTGATTATGAACATTTTACTGACTTACAACAGAATATTAGTTCACGTGATACTTTAGGATTAAGCTTGGGTTATCACCTTGTGCAAAATAAGCGTTTACAATGGGATGTAACGCTTGGCCCTAGCTATCAACAAACAGTTTATGATGATAATAGCTCTGAAAATGATCAGCATAGTGCTGTAGTCGCTCTAAGCACTTTATTTGATTATAGCTTTTCAAGCCGAATAGACTATATGCTTGATTATCAAATCCAATTTGTTGAAGAAGACTCAGGTAAGCGTAATTCACATTTAAAGACTGGCTTTGAATTTGATTTGAGTAATAACCTAAAATTAGATGTAATTTTCTACCTCGACCGTGTTGCAAAGCCTATTGCACCGGTTAATGCCCTACCACCAAAATCAAATGACTATAGGTTAGTATTTAGTTTAGGTTATGATTTTTAATGTTAATAACAAAGAAAACTATTCATGGCTTATTTCCACATCGGTTAGTGCATAACAACTGCAAAGTAAAATATAACCTTGTTTTTGCTCGCTAGCAGATAAACCGTTGGTTGAGTGTTGGTTAACATTTCCGCTTAATAACTTCGCTTTACAACTGCCACAACAACCACCTCGACATGAGTAGGGTAATATTAAACCTGCAGCCTCACCTTGATCGAGTAATGAATCTTTTTTATTGCCTTGGTATTTTTTATTCCAACGAGTAAAGGTGATTGATATTTTCTTCTTGCTTATCGATTGGCTCATTTTATTGTTTTGTTCCGAAGGTAAGTTTCTTTGTACTGTTTCTGTAGTAGCACAGGTATTTTCTTTTATGTGCTGATGTTCGCCGAAGCTTTCATAGTGGTAATTTTGAGCTTGGAAACCCTGTTTTTGTAATAACTGCTGAGCTGTTTCCCTAAAAGCTCTGGGCCCAAAAACAAAGTTTTGATAACTATTTATTTGCGTAATGTTATGCAGTATATGTTCATTTAAACGTCCTTGGAAGCCATTCCATGTCGGATTTTTTTCTGGGGTAAGAGTATAAGCTATTTGGAAATTATCATGTTGTTTTGCTAGCTTACTAATGTCTTCCCGAGCAATTAGGTCTATTTCCCGCTGCGCACTATGTACAACGACTAGGTAGTTTTTACATCATGTGTCTCGAACAATATTTTCTGGCAGATAAATTAAAATTATTGTTTGAGAGTGGTAGCGTTATCTCGTGTCATTATTTACGTTACTCTACTAAGTTTAAAGTGCTTGTTTACAGCTAAAGCTTAGTAATTAAGGTATGATATCGCTAATTATAGCGTTTCTTTTTGTATGATTATTATATCTATGAGCAATAAAATTCAACACCTGCATATATTAGGCATTTGTGGCACCTTCATGGGGGGCCTTGCCGCTATAGCCAAAGAACTTGGTTTTAAAGTGAGTGGCTCTGATGCCAATGTATATCCACCCATGAGTAACCAACTAGAGCAACTAGGTATTGAATTGTCGTCAGGTTATCAAGTTGACAACTTTAGCGATGATGTCGATATGGTTATAGTTGGTAATGCTATGTCTAGGGGCAACCCTATGGTGGAATATATGTTAGATCGTAATATTCCCTATACTTCAGGTCCACAATGGCTATTAGAGAATGTTCTGAAAGACCGTTGGGTGCTCGCTGTTTCTGGTACACACGGGAAAACTACCACCAGTAGTATGCTGGCGTGGATTTTAGAGTATGCCCATTTGTCACCAGGCTATTTAATTGGCGGAGTGCCGCAAAATTTTTCTAGCTCTGCTCGGTTAGGCGATGCGCCGTTTTTTGTTATTGAAGCCGATGAATATGATAGTGCTTTTTTTGATAAACGCTCCAAGTTTGTGCATTACCGTCCTCGTACTTTAGTAATCAACAATTTAGAGTTTGATCATGGTGATATATTTGATGATCTTAGTGATATTCAAAAGCAATTTCACCACCTTATTCGCATGGTACCAAGTAACGGTTTAATTTTATCTCCTGCAAATGAAGTCGCGATAAGTGACACATTAGCTATGGGGTGTTGGACACCAACAGAATTTTCTCAGCAAAATATTGATGTTGAATCAGGCTGGCAAGTTGAAAAGTTAAATGCACAAGGTAGTGAGTTCATCGTTAAATTTGACGGTAAATTACAAGGTGTTGTGAACTGGGATCTAATAGGTGATTTCAATATTGATAACGGGATTATGGCAATAGCAGCTGCCCGCCATGCTGGAGTGCCTACAGCTGTCTCTATCGAAGCATTAGCTGAATTTATTAACACTAAACGTCGGTTTGAACTGCGTGGCATAGCCAATAATATTAGTGTTTACGATGATTTTGCTCATCACCCAACTGCTATTGCCAAAACATTAGCTGGCGTTCGCGCTAAAATAACACAGCAAGTTGAGCCTGGACGTGTATTAGCAGTATTAGAGCCAAGATCTAATACCATGAAATCTGGTGTACATAAAGAATCATTGCCTAAATCACTTATTGATGCTGATCAGGTCTTTATATATCAAGGTGAGCAGGTTAGGTGGTCAGTAAGCGAGATGGTAAATCAATGTCAGCCGCCTTGCCATGTAGAGGACAATATTGAGAGCTTGATTGAAATTATAACTCAACAAGCACAGCCGGGTGATATTATAGTTGTTATGAGTAACGGCAGTTTTGCTGGTATACATGATAAATTATTAAACCGCTTGGCTGTAATAACGGCATAAATAACGAAGCCACATATATAACAGATTAAACCAATTTAAATTAATTAAAATAGTAAAGAGAGCTCTGCAACATGACAGTATTAACCATACTTACTGCCCCAAATGAAAAGTTACTAAAGCCTGCAATACCTGTATCTGATATCGATGAAGTCCAAGTATTAATCGATGACTTACTTGAAACAATGTATAACACGGATGATGGCATTGGCTTAGCCGCCACACAAGTTGGTAGCGATAAAGCGATAGTGGTTATTGATATTTCAGAAAACCGTGATGAACCACTTATCTTAGTTAATCCAGTGATTGTTAGTGCTGAAGATAAAGCAAAGGGTCAGGAAGGGTGTTTATCAGTGCCAGGTTATTACGCTGATGTTGAGCGATATACTAAAGTTACCGTGGAAGCCTTAGACAGAAATGGTAAAGAAGTCATTATTACCAATGATGACTTTCTTGCAATTGTAATGCAACATGAAATTGACCATTTAAAAGGCAAGTTATTTATAGAGTACTTATCACCTCTTAAGCAACAAATGGCGTTAAAAAAAGTAAAGAAAACCATTAAAAATGGCTAAAATAGATAAATATACACAGTAAGTTGATAACGAATGATACCAAATCAAAATAAGGTGCCTAAGGTGAAAAATGACTTTAATGGCAAAATAACCTTAGCTATTACTGGGGCTTCAGGTGCTGGTTATGCCTTACGGTTAATTGAATGTTTAATCGCTGCAAATTATCAATTATATATATTATGTTCAAGTGCAGGTCGAATTGTCCTAGATACGGAGGTGGGGGTTAAAATCCCTGGCTCTCCTGATGCAGCCAGTCAATTTTTAACGCAAAAATATCAAGCAAAAGCACAGCAAATAACTGTATTTGGAAAAGAACAATGGTTTTCTCCCGTAGCTTCTGGCTCTGCTGCGCCAAAACAGATGGTGGTTTGTCCATGCTCAACGGGCACTATGGCTGCTATTTGCTATGGCATGAGTGACAATTTGATTGAACGAGCTGCTGATGTGGTGATAAAAGAGCGTGGTCAGTTAATTTTGATGGTAAGAGAAACTCCATTTTCAACTTTACACTTACAAAATATGCTCAGTTTATCCCAACAAGGTGTCACGATAATGCCGGCTTCACCGGGTTTTTATCATAAAGCTGAATCAATTGATGACCTAATTGACTTTATGGTAGGCCGTGTTTTAGACCACCTTGGTATCGAGCAGAGTATTATGCCACGTTGGGGCTATAACTAATGGTGTGTACGCAGTAACTACTGTGAAGATTCTTTAGAGAATTATTTATCAAGATAACGCTTTGTTAGTATTATCTTGATAAACATCAAAAACAGCCAGTAAAAATTTCCTTATTATACTTTTCCACGCAGTAACATATTGTTTCAAAATCGTTTGATACTCCTTACTTCGTGTTGAAATAAGGAAGTTGATATGTCACTTATTAAAAACGCTTCATTTAAAAGTAAGCTTATATTACTGGTAACACCAGCGATTATTGGCTTAATTGTCTTTTGTTCTATCTTGATAAAGCAAGAAATTCAAATTGTTAATAGTAATAACGCAATAGCACTATTAACAAAGTTGAGTACAGTCAATAGTGCTTTAGTACATGCGTTACAAAAAGAACGTGGTGCTTCGGCTGGTTATATTGGCAGTAAAGGGAAAGAGTTTGCTAATACGCTAACATTACTACGAAAAGCAACCGATATGTGTATTGCTAATCGACAAAAATTTTTAGCAAGTAACCTAAAGCGTATTAAAAAAGTAGATATTGTTGCCCTAACAAATAGTTCTACATTTGAATTAAATAAGCTAGTTAGTATTCGTCAGCAAATTGATTCCCTATCAATGTCTGCTCCTAAAGCAATTGCTTTTTTCACTAAAATTAATAGTAGGCTAATTAATATCGTTTCGTATATTTCTCAAACGAGTTCCTCGGGTGAATTGGCCAATGGTTTACAAGCTTATTATAACTTTTTGCAAGGTAAAGAACGTGCGGGAATTGAAAGGGCAGTAATGACAAATGTATTTGCTTTTGGGCAATTTAATGCAGTGACTTTTAGACGCTTTATTTCTTTAGTTATTGAACAAAATGCTTATTTTGACACCTTTAACAAGGTTGCCAAGGTAGCCTTAAGAAATGCATTCACGCAAACCATGCAACATGAATCTGTAATAGCTGTTAAAGAGTTTAGACGTATTGCTTTACAGTCCAATGGCACGCAAGTATTAACGGTAGATAGTCAAACATGGTTTGCTCAAAGCACTCAACGTATAAACCAATTGAAGTCTGTTGAAGATAGCATTGTGGATTGGTTACTTACTACTAGTAATGATCATATGGAACGAGCACAGTTTCTTGCGTGGTTTAGTATTGCTGGCGCAGTCATTCTTATTATACTTTCGATAGTATTATCATATGTAATTAGCCAGCTGATTATACAGCAACTTGTCAGTATAGCCCTTGCCATTACAGCTGCTGATGAAGACAATAATTTATCCATACAAGCCAAAGTAATGAGTGGTGATGAACTAGGTGATATTGCTAATAGGCTTAATAAGATGTTAAGTGCTTTTAAACAAGCCATTATTGCGATTGACCAAGGCAGTAGCAAGCTTGCAGCAAGTTCAGCACAAAGTTCTCAATCGACTTTGAATAACCAAAAACATCTTGAAGTGCAACAATCGGAGACTGTGTTAGTCGCAATAGCTATTGAGCAAATGAGTGCAACGGTTCAAGAGGTCGCGCTCAATAGCGCTCAGTCTGCCGAGGCGGCTTTGGCTGTTGATAAAGTGGCCAGCCAAGGCGTTGAAAAAATTGATCAAACCCGTAATGAAATGACGGAATTATCGGGTGAAATGGCCAATGCTAATCAACTAATTGATAAGTTACAACAAAGCAGCAGTAATATTACTTCCGTTGTTGATGTTATTAAAAGTGTTGCCGAACAAACTAACTTATTGGCACTAAATGCTGCTATTGAAGCTGCTCGTGCTGGTGAGCAGGGCCGAGGTTTTGCTGTGGTTGCAGATGAAGTGAGAACTTTAGCTCAGCGCACTCAAGAATCTACTGCAGAGATTGAAAATATGGTGAGTAAATTTCAATTTGATGCAGAGCAAGTATCTAAATCAATAGCACAATGTGTGGCGAGAGTTGACAGTTCAGTAGAGCAAACCACTCAGTTGGAAAATGCACTAAAAGGACTTTTGCAAGCGGCGAGTTCAATCAGTGATATGAGCAGCCAAATAGCAGTTGCTACAGAAGAGCAGGTGGCTGTTACTGATGAAATGGCGGGAAATATTGAGCGTATTAGTGCATTATCAGTGAATAATGCTAATGAAGGCGAGCAAATTCGCCAAGCTAGTTATGAACAAAGCGAGTTAGCAGGAGAGTTATTAATGCTTGCTAATAAGTTCAACTGTTGATTTATATAGTGGTAAAGCCATATTAAAAAAGCGACAGACTGAAACAGTGTGTCGCTTTGTTTTGGCTATTTATGTTGGAGATTAATTTAGATTGCTAGCTTTATTCATCGAAGCTAAATTCAATATAAGCTTTACCTAACTCATTTTTTAATGGAATGATAATAATAGGACCTTTAGCTTTATGGTGAATGGTATGATTTGGGCCAGAAACTACGATAGGAGTGGCCATATCAAATTCAATGCCTTTTTCACTTAGCATACGTTTTGCGCCACCGGTAACCATGTTAGTGATTTCACCGACTAAATCTGTAATTTCTTCATTCACCTCATCAGGTGCTTCACCAACCATTTTTTTCATTGTGGCTAAAGCAAGTCCTCCTTCAAAAGTAATTGATAAAGAGCCTTTAGCTTGTTCACTCACCATGCCAATCAATCCTGAAACATCGCCCATGGCGACTTCATTCTTTTTTAGTCGTGGTTTTTCAGGGATTAATTCCATTTGAGCCATAGTAGACATAACATTTAGCATTGAAGATAAAAATGGATTGATAAACTCTACATTCATGAAGATTCCGAATCTTAACTGTTTAGACAAAGTACTTTCATTGATTTTGCATGCTTATTTTACAAATGTAAATCAAATAGCGTAATAGTTTTATAATATATATAGTTAATTGCCTAGTGGTTTTACTCGTGATCCATTTGCGGAGTGATTATCGCTTCGGTGATTCTATAGTCGAAAGTTAAGCTGCCAAAAAGCGCTACACCTTGAAGATCTTTACCTTGAAAATTAACTGTATTCACTTGCTTAGGGTAAGTATCGATGAGTATTGCATTTTTTACCACTATTTGCGGTAAAAAACTTTGCTGTTTACTTTCTTGGTAGGCGATAACTTTACCTGCGTTTATTTCAAAACCAAGCCAATTTAAGGGGATTTTTTCCTTATCTTTTTTGAGGGAAAATTGTTGCTCAAAATACTGTTGGATAAATAGGTCGTAACTTTTGTGCTCTGCTGAAAAGTGAATTTGTTTACGCTCGGCAATTGCATTTTCAATGTCATGAGTCGTAAATTGATGAACTATTTCTAAGCGCATAGTATTGGGATTAACACTCAGGTCACTCACACCAAAAAAATAGGTGTGACCTGTAGCCGAAGCTACAAGTCCTATATACAAACTGATAGCAATGAGGTATTTGCTAAACAATTTAGACATTATTTACTTGCTTCTTTTTGTTCTGTATCGCTACTGGCGTTTTCATCAGAGATATCTTTAAGCTTTTTATTGTAATCTCTCATCATATCTTTTTTCTTTGCTTTATAAAGATCAAAACGAGATTGAATAGGACGTGCTGGCCAGTAGTTATTATTAATATCAACATCTGCTGTTTGCCAATTAGCATCTAAAGCAATGTCAGTAATTTCTTTTTCACGAATTAAAAGTTTAGATACATTTTTGCTATTTCTGCGCCAGATTTCAGCGGGAATATAGATGTGCTCAGTTGATTTATCAGCATAGGTAATATCCAGTAAAATTGGCATTACTAAACCACCGTGATTAGAGAAATCAATCACATAAAATTTACTATCGTTAACCAATAATGCTTGTTCCCAAGGCGCTAACGCTTTATGCGCTTTATTGTATTTATTACGTTCGGCATTGGTGGCAGTAAACTGGTCATGCTCATTGTAAAAGTCTAATAATTCAGGTTTGTCTTGTGTACGAACCCATTGACCTTTGTTACGTAAATCACTGATGAATTCAGGTTGTTCGTTTTCTAGTGCACGTTCCCAAGCCTCTTCCACATCAGGGTTTTGACTGTTTGGGCGATATAAATAGACATTATCAATAGATAAGTCAACATGATCAGTAGTATAGAACCAGCCACGCCAGAACCAGTCTAAATCAACCGCGGAAGCATCTTCCATAGTGCGAAAGAAATCAGCTGGTGTAGGTCGTTTAAACTTCCAACGTTGCGCGTATTCTTTAAAAGCGAAATCAAACAACTCACGGCCCATGATTGTTTCACGTAAAATGTTTAATGCCGTTGCGGGTTTGCCGTAAGCGTTATTACCAAACTGTAAAATAGACTCAGAGTTGGTCATAATAGGTACTTGATTGTCGCTTTTCATATAACTAGCAATTTTGCTCGCGTGACCACGACGAGATGGGTAACCTTCTTCCCAGGCTTGTTCAGCAAGAAATTGTAAAAAGGTATTTAAACCTTCGTCCATCCAAGTCCACTGGCGCTCATCAGAGTTAACAATCATTGGGAAGTAGTTATGACCTACTTCATGAATAATAACACCAACTAAGCCATACTTTGTGCGGCGGGAATAGGTTTTTTCACCTGTTTTTTTATCTAACGTAGGACGAGGACCATTAAAGGTGATCATCGGGTATTCCATACCACCGACAGGGCCGTTTACTGAAATAGAAACAGGGTATGGATAATCGAAAGTATATTTATTGTATTGTTCCATGGTATGAATGATTGCTTCGGTAGAATATTTTTCCCACAGAGGGTTACCTTCGTTCGGATAAAACGACATAGCCATGGTATCGCTGTTACCTTGTTGATACCCCTGAGCATCCCAGATGAACTTTCTGCTTGATGCAAAAGCAAAATCACGGATGTTTTTGGCTTTAAAGTGCCATGTTTTCGTTTTGTTACTACGCGATTTTTCATTCGCTAGCGCTTCTGCAGGCGTAATGATTAATACTGGTTTTTTAGCATTTTTAGCCTGTTTTAAACGCTTTCGTTGTGTACTGGTTAATACTTTACTTTCGTTTTGTAAAACACCGGTAGCTGCCACGATATGATCGGCAGGTACAGTAATTTTAACATCGTAATCGCCAAACTCTAAAGCGAACTCACCACTACCTAGAAATTGTTTGTTTTGCCAGCCCATAGCATCGTAATAGGCCGCAGCTCTTGGAAACCAACTGGCTATTTCGTAAAGGTAATTATCATCCTCTTTAAAGTATTCATAACCAGATCGGCCACCGAGTACTTTCTGCTCGTGCAGTTGATATTGCCAGTTAATATTAACTTCAACGCTTTTACCTGATCTTAGTGGCTTAGGTAAATCAACCCGCATCATAGTACCGTTAATTACATAATGCAGTGTTTTACCATTAGCAGCACTGACCTCAGTTATTTCATAACCGCCATTAAAGGTAGGTGTTTCTATTAAAGAGCGAAAGCTTTTAAAGGTAACTTTATCTTTACTTGGCGCTGTATTGGTTGCCTTGTAAGCAGAGTCTCGCTTCATACGGTTTTGGTCTAACTGCAACCATAAATAACGTAAAGTATCAGGAGAGTTATTCTGGTACTCCATGGTCTGTGCGCCAGTTAAACGCTGAGTTTTGTCATCAATGGCAATGGAAATATTGTAGTCAACTTGCTGTTGCCAATACTTATGTCCAGGTGCACCTGAAGCTGTGCGATAAATATTAGGCGTAGGTAATACTTCTTCTAATTGACGAAATTTGTCGTCAAAGACAGCTTTACTTGCTTGGCTATTTGCTGACAGCAAGCCAGAAAATACTAGTACTAGGCCGATTAAGGCAGTAGACGTTGAATATTTCATAATTTTCCAATGTAGAGGTGGTACACGTTTTAACGCTTTTTATAAGGTGTATACAATATTTAATACTGATCGAAGTTTTATATCACAATCAGAAAAACCTTGTAACTTAGAAGGCTAATTTTGCGACAAAATGTAGAATAACTGAGATTAATGGGAGGAGGGGTAAGTTATACTTGAGTACAGCTTTTACAACTGCCATGTGCTTCAACAATTTGATGGCTGATAGTAAAGCCGCTAGCATCGGCCATAGTTCGTAGTGCTAAATCAAAATTATTAGATTGTATTTCTTCTACGTGACCACATTGATCGCAAATTAATAATTGTACAGGGTGATTACATTCACCAAAGTGGTGACACATAATAAAGGCATTAATTGATTCTATTTTATGGACAAAACCTTGCTTAGACAAAAAGTCTAAAGCACGATAAATGGTAGCGGGTTTTGCGGCGGCGTCTAACTCTTTTAGTTCAGCTAACAAGTCATAGGCGCCAACGGCTCCTTGATGATTAGCCAACAATAAAAAAACCTGCTCTCTTACCTTGGTAAAACGAGCGCCCTTTTTTTGGCAAACGAGTTGTGCTTGTTGTAATAAAGATTCTGCCGTCATGGTGCTATTCGGATATTTTTGTCTAAGAGTCAATTAGTTTTCCAGTGTAACATAGCTAATTATCAGGTCGTAAATATTTTTATTTACCTAAGTAAGTCCAAGTTAATCGTATAAGTAGTTTAGGAAGCTAAAGTTAGAGGTGAAGCTTATAGATAAACCATTCGCCATTTAAATAAGCTTACATTACAATGAGGAATACTTGCAAAAAGACAGCGCTGTCTTTTTGCGTTGTTTAACGACACATTCTGCTAGGAAATTAACATGACTCGTTACCTTGCCCTTGATGCTTTTAGAGGCATTACCATAGCTTTAATGATTTTAGTGAATACGCCGGGAACATGGGCGCATGTGTATGCTCCTTTATTACATGCTGACTGGAATGGTGCGACACCGACTGATTTAGTGTTCCCATTTTTCTTATTTATTATTGGCTCAGCGATGTTTTTCTCTTTTAAAAAGAGTCATTTTTCTGCTAGCCCCGAACAATTAAAAAGAATAATTAAACGTGGCTTTATCATGTTTTTTATTGGCTTTATGTTAAACGTTATCCCATTTACTACTAATGTTGATGATTGGCGTATTATGGGCGTGTTGCAGCGCATAGGTATCGCTTATGTTGTAGCTGCTTGTTTAGTGTTAGTTTTAAACAGAACAGGTATATTTGTGGTATCAGCGGTAATTCTTTTGGCTTATTGGGGATTATTGCTAAGTGTTGGTGACGGAGCCTTAACCCTTGATGGAAATATTATTCGTCAATTTGATTTAGCTGTGTTTGGTGCAAATCATATGTATAACATGCGTGGAGTGGCTTTTGAGCCTGAAGGGTTGTTAAGTACTATTCCAGCAGTTGTGAATATGTTACTTGGCTTTGAATTAACACGTTACTTAACCAGTACTGAAGATAAAAAAAGTAGTGTTGTTAAGTTAACTTTAATTGGTGGTTTAGCAATTGGTGTTGGCGCGCTGTGGGGGCTGGTACTTCCTATTAACAAATCTTTATGGACATCTTCTTATGTTATTTACACTACAGGTTTCGCTTGTCTATTATTGGCAGCATTTATTTGGTTAATTGACATTATGAAGCAAGTGAAGCTTGCAGAGCCGTTGCTTGTTTATGGCACTAATCCACTTTTTGTCTATGTGTTGTCATTTTTAGTGGTAACTGTGTATTTGAATATCCATATAGGAGATACCACTATGTATGCTTGGTTATATCAGCAACTTGCTTCGGTCTTCTCTGCAAAATTAGCCTCATTTATTTTTGCTTTTTCACATGTCGCTTTTTTCTGGTACGTATCATTAAAGCTATATCAACGTAAAATATTCATCAAAATTTAATCAGAATGACTCAGTCCTTAATTTTAACCACCGTAAAATTAAGGACTGAAAATACTACCAAAAAACCTTATTTTTGTTATGCTTAGGACATGATTTTTAATCATGTCCTAATACGAAAGTAAGGAGTTTTTCTACGAGTGAATAACGCAAAACTCAGTCAAGATGAAAACTTGTCTTTTAAAGTTAGTCATCAATTATTACCACAAGATTATCAACGCATCGACTTGTATTTCTCACTGCCAGTTGAAATGGGTATAAATCCGAGCACCCTCAACGAAGAAGAATTTTTTTACTCTAATATAAAAAACCATAGTGCATATTACGCCGACCAATTACATCTTCCGTTAGTTAGAAGCCGCTTTATTAGTCAAAATAAGGGGGAGCAAAGTGATTATCGGCTCAACCTGAACTTATATTCTTATCAGGTGAAAAAAGCGCTTGATGCAGATATCAAACAAACATTAAAATTAAAAGCGGTTGAAGAGTTTTATCCTGCAGCAGTTGAATTGGCTGAGCAAACTTTTTCATTAACTAAAAAATTAAGACGCTACACTCCTTCAGATAATAAGCTGAATTCATTCTTTGAAAATGCTGATAATTATCTTAGTTGGCATATAGAGCAATCATTTTTAAAGCTGTTGACCTTAGGACCGAAAAGCTCTGACTTTACTACTGAACGTGAGTTACTGTTGAATTTATGTAAAGGAGAAAGTAAGTATCGTGTTGACAATAAATATAATTCACAAGTTACCCTCGATGACGCTAATCGTATCACTAATAAAATGCGATTATTACAACGATTGATTGAATATGGTGTCGTTTTTAAGCGGCAAACTCGCTATCTCAATGTGAATTTAAAGCGTTTAGTGCGTGGTGTGGTTACGGCAATTATTATGGCATTTGTCATGGTACTTGTGTTAAATGCTCGTACTAATTTTACTGAGGTGACTGTCGCTTTAGTGGCTTTTCTTGGTCTTATTTATGGCTTACGAGAAACCTTTAAAGAAGACTTAACCAGTTTAATATGGCGAAAAATTCAAAAAGGCCGACCCAAATGGCAAAACTTATTTACTCACAGTGTTTCTAAAAAGCGAGTTTTAAGTCAAATACTTTGGCTAGAATATATCAGCAGTAAAGATTTACCTAAAACAGTTAATGCGCTGTTCCAACAGCGTCGACAACAAAATAAACAAGATGCGCAATTATTACATTTTCGCTGTGATAATAAGGTGATGGCGAAAGAATTTTTACCTGGTTATGATGAAATCCAACAACAAACGTTTTTTAACTTAACGCCTTTTGTTCGTTTCTTGAAAAAAGGCGCCGGCCGATTATACACCTTGGATGGGCAAAAAATATCTAGCCAAGGGGTAGAGCGACGTTATCAAATCAACCTTATTTTACGTCATGTTTATAAAGGCGAAGAATCATTACAACGTTTTAAAATTACTTTAAATCGCTCAGAAATAGTCAATATCGAATCTATCGGCTAACTTCAACATTAATTAAAGAAAGCTAAGTTTATGTAGTCGTTTTTAACCGTTATCTATTGCTTGCTTTTTCTGACTGTTTTCCCTACAATACGCCTCCTTAATTCAGCCTGAACTTTTTGTTCCTTGCCTCAACTGGTGTTGGCTGAGCCAGATTATGAGGCTACAACCGTAAGGAGCTCGTAATGCGTCATTACGAAATCGTATTTATGGTTCACCCTGATCAGAGTGAACAAGTGTCTGGTATGATCCAGCGCTACACAGACTTGATCAATGCTGCTGAAGGCAAAATCCACCGTCTTGAAGACTGGGGTCGTCGTCAATTAGCATACCCAATCAATAAACTACACAAAGCACACTATGTTCTTATGAACATTGAAGCGCCACAGTCAGTTATTGATGAATTAGAAACAGCTTTCCGTTATAACGATGTTGTTATTCGTAACATGATCATGCGTACTAAAGACGCGGTAACTGATGCATCGCCTATGGCTGCTGCTAAAGATGACCGTCGTGACGATCGTCGTGAAGTTAAGAAAGATGTTGCTGCGCCAGTTGAAGCTAAAACAGAAGACTCTGCTGAAGAGAAGTCTGAAGAAGCTGCTAGCGAATAAGTAATTTTGTGATGCTCTCGCAAGGTTCCTTGCAAGGTTCGTTACAAGAGAATTACCTAGTGTTGACTGGTGAGGTGGTGAGAGCCGCTAAACAATCAACCAGCCCTGCAGGTATTGTTCATAGTCAGTTTTCAATAGATCACAAGTCTATACAAAATGAAGCGGGCATGAATCGACAAGCATTTGTCAGAATACAGGTAACGGCCACGGGTGATTTATCACACTTAACTCGTGAATTAGTTGCTGGACAAAATGTAAAAGTGAGCGGTTTTATTAATCGTCACGAATCTAGAAACGGTAACCCGCTTTTAGTGTTACATGCCCAGCAAATTGAAATGATTAATTAGGCTTTATTTATTAACGAAATCGTTAAGTAGATAAAACCATATTGGAGAACTCCATGTCTCGTTTTTTTAGACGTCGTAAGTTTTGTCGCTTCACAGCGGAAGGCGCAACTTCTATAGATTATAAAGATGTTGCTACTTTAAAAAACTATATCACTGAAAGTGGTAAAATTGTTCCTAGCCGTATCACTGGTACTGCTGCTAAATATCAACGTCAACTAACTCGTGCTATTAAACGCGCTCGTTACTTGTCATTGTTACCATACACCGACTTACATAAGTAAGCTAACTAGGGGTTTGAAATGGAAGTAATTCTTCTTGATAAAATCGCCAAATTAGGCGGCCTTGGTGACAAGGTATCTGTTAAATCAGGTTATGCTCGTAACTACTTATTACCACAAGGTAAAGCAGTATTTGCATCTGATGCTAACGTTGAGCACTTTGAAGCTCGTCGTGCTGATATCGAAGCTAAATTAGCTGACGTATTAAAAGCAGCAGAAGCTCGTGCAGCGAAAGTTGTTGAGTTAGCTGAAGTTACAATCGCATCAAAAGCTGGTGACGAAGGTAAATTATTCGGTTCTATTGGTACTCGTGATATCGCTGATGCGATCACTGAAGCTGGCGTTGAAGTTGCTAAAGCTGAAGTACGTTTACCATTAGGTGCTATCCGCGAAACAGGTGAATTCGAAATCGCAATTCACTTACACACTGATGTTGATACTAGCATCAAAGTTGTTGTTATCGCTGAAGCTTAATAACTTTGCTATGGCACTAAGCTATAGCGATTAAGTTATTAACAAAAACACCGCACTCTCGTTGAGGTTGCGGTGTTTTTTTATGCCTGTTTATTGAGTAATGGCATGCATATTATGAATTGATGCCATTGTTTGTATTATTAAAGGTGTTTTACTTTGCTCAAGAAGGGTAATTACGCAGGGAGAATTAATAATAACAAGGCGCTTGATTGAGCAATAGCCCGCAATTGGGAATGATAGCAACGAAGCTATTTTTAATTATAAGCAATAATTTTACCAAGCTGATCCTGCTTGGATGTAGATGACAGTATCTTCTGGTCCTTTAGCGATATCTATACCCATATTAAAACCATAACGACGGGCAACAAGGTACCTAAAACCAGCACCTTTACTCACTCTACTAGGACTATCCGAAAACTCCGAGAAATTATTAGTAGCTTTACCAATACCAGCAAAGGCATTCACTTCCCAACGAAAATTGATCTTATAGATTAATTCAAGTTCTGACATGGCAACCGATTGACCTTGATATCGAGCTGCTGGAATACCACGCATACTGATACTTGGTGTCGCATAAGGCGGTAAGAAGTTATCACTGTTGGCATAATTTGCCTCTACTCGAAATGCTGTGCGCCATTGCTTAGAAAGTTTAAAATAATGCAGGGCAGTTAACTCAGTTAGTTGGTAGTCGACATCAGAGCCAATAATATCATCAAACCAAAGATAGTTAAGTTCATACTTCAGACCTTCGCTAGGCGAAAAGAAATTATCTCTTGAGTCATATTCCAATGTAATACCTGCACCTGAGGTAGTGATATTTCTTGTCAATAAGTTGGTTAATGCGTCTTGCCATTCGGGGGGGAAATTATCTATCAAGTCTCTGATATTCGTTGGTGAAATCTGTGCATCAATATAACGATGTGTTGGCCCTAAATAAAAGTTGCTATCAGCAAGCTTAAATTTTGCTGTCTGCATAATCGCTGTAGCTTGGGTTTTAAGTTCTAATGGTTTGTTGAGTGTAATGTCGCCAAAACCATGAAAATCAATGTTAACATCGCCATAACCACCTACGCCCATATAACGAATTCGTCCCTCGTTAAAGAAGGCAAGATGACCACTACCAACCAAATATGAATCGTTACCGGTATAAGCTCCAAACGCTACGGAAACGCTAGGTGGTAATAAGCTCTGAAACGCTTGCACATTGTTTTCATCTTGCATGGCTTTTAAGCGTGCAGCTTGTTCTTCTTCAGACTCATGAAAAAATAAGCCCATCATACCTAAACCACCTTCTACGGCTGGGTCGGTAATGATTATTGGTACAGGTAAAAATCCATAGGCATTTTCTGAAAGGTAACGTGAAGCATCAAATTGACCATCAAAGCTATCGGTGAAAAGGTCAGAGCCAGCAAGGGTGCTTATCGATAAAAGTGACAACAACATAGCTAGGGTGATCTTTCTTAATAGGGTCATAAATACTCTTCGAAGATTCAGGGTTAAAACTTGGAGTTAAAACGTTGAAATATGTGTTTGTCTGTATTAATTTTCTACTAAAAATGCGTATTTAGCAACGGGGAATTATAAAACTTTCAGTTATGTTTTATCTCTTAATCATTGATGTTCGGTGCTATTTAAGCTGCGTTGATGTTGTAGTAGGAAAAAACACTATATTACTTGGTGTTTGCCCAAACTGATAAACACTAATTAGATCTTCTCTAGTAAAATGGAACAATAGCGAAAAAACTTAAAGTAATGATTAATGCATCTGATGATTTTAGTAACTCTACCCAGATACTCCATAACTTGTTTTTCATTATAATTATCACATTGCCATGTTTAATGTTTGGCAAATGCTTGTGGTTGACTTGTGCTGACTAGAATAGAGGCTAGGGGGGAACTAAGTACAATGGCTTATGAGCACGAGTATTATACGTTGGTCGCATAATACTCGAGAGTAATGGCTTACAGAGGCATAATAGGTGTTTGTTACCATACCCCAGGTCATAAATTAAGACGCCGTTTCGTTAACCAATTGTGCCGTCAATTTATCAAAGCTAGTAATTGCCGGGAAGTCAGTAATAACCGTTGCCACCTTTTTACTATCGGGGTTAGCAATAGCCAGTAAATGTTTAACTCCATATAGCTTAGCGGATTTTAGTATGTTGATACTATCATCAATAAAAAGTGTTTTATCACAATCAAAGCCATGCTTAGCTTGCAGGCGTTGCCATAATAACTGTGATTCCTTACTAACACCAAATTCATGAGTAGAATAAAGTGTATCAAAGTATTGATCTAATTGAGTACGCTCAATTTTAAGTGAAAGTGCCTCTGGGTGAGCATTGGTCACCATGACAACATCTCTGCCACTCGCTTTTAGTGCCAATAAAAAACTCTTGGCATCACTACGTAATTGAATTAGATGCTGAATTTCACGTTTGAGCTCTTTAATTGGCATTTGTGTTTTTTGTGACCAATAATCGAGACAGTACCATTCTATGGTACCGACAACAGCTAAGTAATCTGCTTTGAGTTTTTTCTTGGCAGCATCAAGCGATATTGACATCTTTTCACTATAGCGCAAAGGCAGGTGCTCGAGCCAAAAGTGATTATCAAAGTGTAAGTCTAATATGGTGCCATCCATGTCAATTAACACAGTAGAAATTTCAGACCACTTAATATTCGCCATGTCGGCTATTCCTTAAAATAAACATCTGTACAGTAAATATTAGCATTTAGCTATTCCAAAAGTATTGTTTATCGTGTCATTATAGTGATATCTAAGGATAAATAGTAACTAAAGTAGCTCGCTATATGGCTGATAACAACCAATTACCTACCATCACAAACCGTAAACAAGTGGCTAAAAGTGCGCTTTTTGCCATAGAGCAAATAGACTTAACTTTTAGTAATGGTGAACAACGAGAATATGAACGCATGACGGGTACAGGTCGTGGCGCTGTAATGATCGTGCCAATGATAGATGATGATACATTATTACTTGTGCGTGAATATTGTGCAGGCACCCATAGTTATTTACTTGGCTTCCCTAAAGGCCTTATTGATGAAGGTGAACTTGCAGAACAAGCTGCTAATAGAGAACTGCAAGAAGAAATTGGTTATGGAAGTGAGCAGTTAAGTCAGGTCTCTGAATTAATGATGGCTCCAGCATTTTTTAATGCCAAAATGACCATTTTTTTAGCAAAGCAACTTTACAGTGCTTCACTTGACGGTGACGAGCCAGAGCCTTTGCAAGTGGTATCTTGGCCAATTAAAGACTATAAAGAACTATTACAACAAACAGATTTTACCGAAGCACGCAGTATTGCAGCATTAATGTTGGTACGAGATCTTCTTGAAAAATGATCTTGTATTAAAGCAAATATGAACGAGGTATTACGATGGACCAAGATAAATTACTAAACATTGCTTTAGAAAGTGCCAAAAAAGCTGGCGTAGAAGTAATGAAGTACTATCGTCAGGGAAACTATACTGCAGCAATGAAAGCTGATGAAAGTCCTGTTACCAGTGCAGATATCGCAGCAAATGATATCTTGATGGATCAGCTTAAAACATTCACACCAGATATTCCTATTATCTCAGAGGAAGTCGGAACTGTGCAGTTAAGCGAGCGAAAAAATTGGTCACGTTATTGGTTGCTTGACCCGATAGATGGTACGGGAGAGTTTATTATTGGTAGTGGTGATTTCGCGGTCAATATTGCTTTAGTTGAGAATGGTTGGCCCACTCTTGGTGTCATTCACGCGCCTGATCATTGCCTTACTTATTATGGTCAAAAAAATCTTGGTGCTTTTAAAGATAACTGCCAGGCTAGTCACGCAATTAAAGTGGCTAAGTATGAAAAAAATCGGCGTATTAAAGTTGCGATAAGTCGCCGTCAGCAGCTTGAGCTTATGGGACAATATTTAAATGACGATTATGAGTATGACTATGTTGCTCTGGGTAGTTGTTCTTTAAAAAATTGTCTAATCGCTGAAGGTGGTGCCGATTGTTATTTACGTATTGGTGTAACAGGTGAGTGGGATACAGGTGCTAGTCAGTGTATTTTAGAACAAGCTGGTGGAGATATTATTGATAGTGAATTTAATCCACTAAGTTACAATAAGCGAGAGAGCTTACTAAACCCGGATTTTGTTAGTTTAGGTGCTAGAGATTTTGCGTGGCAAAAAATAATTAAAGCCCATAGAAAATTTTATGAATAACAAGCAATTAAACGAGTAATAGTTATATTCATTAATGCCAAATCATAATGGGTAAACGAAGTAGTTCGTTTTGCATAAGATTTGTGCTAAATTAGCCCCTTAACCGAAGTGTGCTTAAAGCAAACTTCCAGTATTACCGTTTTCAGGTCACTTTTTACAGCTATGTTATCAAGCTTTTTGAAAAAACATAAATCTCAACATCAAGCAGGGCAACGTCCGTGCTTTTTCAAAAGTATCGACCAAATATAATTTCTGGGTGGGTAGCTTATGCTGTCAGCCAAAATATCACTTCATTATTTTTTCGACCATTTTGCTATCTGCTACTTTTCAGTAATTAACTTTTCCTTTATTAGTTAATTACCTGAGTTATCAACCATAATTATTCAATTAATATTATTTTTATTAATACTAGTTAATTAACATGATTCAATTAAAACTACTCAATAAGTAAGAGGACAAACCATGGCAGCGCAAGTAACCGCACTTTTTAATGATATTTGGCAACAATATCTTAGCGTAACACCATCAGCAAAAAAAATTCATCAATTATTAGGCAATGGTAATGACGTAATTAATGATCATGTTGCTTATCGTACCTTTAATCACCCTAAAATTAATTTGGTAAAATTAGCTAAAGGGTTATTAGCATTAGGTTATACAGAATGTGGTCAATATGACTTCTCAGCTAAAAAATTAGATGCTAAACATTTTGAACACCCTGACAGTACCATGCCTAAGGTGTTTATTAGTGAGTTACGTGTAGAAGAGTTTTCAACTGAAGTGCAAGACATTATCGCTGCATTAATTGATCAATTACCTGAAGATGTTAGCGACCGTGCTGATTTTCTTTATTCAGGTCGCCTTTGGGAGATTAGCTCGACAGACTATGCAACCTTGTTAGATGTTAGTGAATATGCCGCTTGGTTAGCTGCTTGGGGTTATCGTGCAAACCACTTCACTGTTAGCATTAATCATTTAGAAGGCTATGATGACATTGAAGTCGTAAACTCAACGCTTAAAGATGCAGGTTATGCACTTAATACCAATGGCGGAGAAGTTAAAGGTGATGAAGCAGTGAAGTTAGAGCAATCTTCAACACTAGCTGATAAAGCACCGGTTAACTTTTCAGATAAAACTATGGATATCCCAAGTTGTTTTTATGAGTTTGCTAAGCGCTACCCATTGGCTAATGGGGAGCTGTATACAGGCTTTGTGGCCGCATCGGCAGATAAAATCTTTGATAGCACTAACGCTAAAGGTTAATTGATAATTTTTGGGGTTTATCTATAACCTGCGAAAATCACATGAAAAGCCAGTGTTAAAGCACTGGCTTTTTTATATGTAATTATTCATCTATGTGATATTTTTTTAAAATGGCAGCAATCACACCTTGATCTGTTAACTTTTTCAGTGCCTTATTAAATTGATGAATAGTAACAGGGGCATTAGGTGATAAGGCGGCTCGAATACTATGTTTACTTACAGTAATCGGTAATACTTGAAATGCTTGAGAGTTTTTGTTTTGCATTAACTGATAGTTAATCAGAATATCGGCATCAACAAGAGCATCAATCCGGTCTAGCTCCAGGCGAATAAAGTTAACATCTAAGTTACTGACATCATAACGAATGAAATAATTTTTATCAAAAAATAGCTGTAATTCAGGATATTTATAACCACGAATGGTGCCAATAATCATACCTCTTAAATCTTTTAATTCATTATATCTATTATTATTACTAGCCTTTATGACCATAATATTTTTTTCGGTAAAGATTGCTTCGCTCCACTGGAGCTTTTCGCTATTGGAAAGCCAAGCAGGGTTTGTGATTAATTCGACATGAATAGTATTATTTTCTAAATAGCGTTCAATACGCTTTCGGGTCGTTTTGACAAAAGTGACATCGATATCTAACTCGCCAGCGATCTCAGTGGCGATATCTTTGATTATGCCACCAAATAGCCTTTCAGACTCTTCTATCGCATAAGGTGCGGCGTTATGGTCACCATAGCCAAAGATTAACGCTGACTTATTATCAGCAACAACTAACAGAGGGATGAGAGCGAAATAGAATATTAGTTGCTTAATTGTTTTAAGTATCATCATAATCAAGTTCACATTAGTTCTGGGCTAGTAAATGCTTGTGGCTTTGAAAGCAATTTAAATTTGCTCTTCCATACCTGCTTTGAATTGCTCACTGGGTAATATATTGACACTTTCATGAAGCTCGGAATAAACCAAGACAGCCGTACCTTGTTCAAGCTGTCTTTTTACTTGCTCAACCTTAGCTTGCTTACTAACATCTTCAGCGCCATATTCAGTACCTTCACGTAAAATGAAGTCGTCAATAATCGCGGTTAATATATCGTTTGATAATTGCTCTAAGGGGATGATCATGAATAGACTCTTTACGCTGTAAATATTGAATAACCATTGTACAGCTGAATAGCACTATAGCCCTACACTAATTTATCAAAGAGTATGCCTTTATGTTCTTCTTCACTTTTCTTCATAATAATGGCACTTTGCAAAAGCACTTCATTTTTTTCTTTTTCACTACTAGCCGTTGCAAAATCAGTCTCTTCAATGCGAGCGCGAGTAGCACTAATATTGATAATACTGGCTTGGTAGGTGTCTACTTGGGTAATAAGAGCGTTTGTATTCGCGCCTAAAGCACTGGCCTTTTCATTTACTAGTGTAGAGGTATCTTGCAGAATAGTTTGTGTGGTCGCAGGATCGTGTGAATCAATACCACTAATAAAATTATCTTGTCCTAGCACATCACTAGCGACAGTATTTATTTGCTCGGTAATCTGGTTTAATTCTCCTTGAATAACATCATCACTATAGAGTGGGTTAGCTGACTGAATTGATAATTCTTGTGCGCGTAGTAAGCCATCATTAATCGCAGATAAAGCACTAGCCTCAATATTATTAATATTGGCGCTATCTTGGGCGTTAACGCTTAACTGTTGGTTTTGATTTATCTCACTGGTAAGCCGGTTAGCTATTTGTAAGCCTGCAGCATCATCTGCAGCATTGTTAATACGTTTCCCCGAGGATAGTTTTTCAGCTTGCTGCTCACGTTGCTGATTAAGCTTATCAATAAAGTTTAAGCTTGCAGAAGATTGATTAACTGAAATCATAATTAATACCCCATAGCGCTATACTCACTAGTAATAATGAGTATAGCAATAGCTAATTGTTTTAGCTTAATTCGCGGGAGGGTTATTTAATACCAATCTTATTAACTATGTGATCATTTCTACTTTTTTAAACTACCAACTACTTCGCTGTTTATTTAAAAACTAGAACAACTAGTTATTGAAATAAATGCCTTGTATTTGTCCTTTTTCTCGACGTAAAAAGTAGATTACTTAATTAGTGAAACTGGTATAACTTATGAATAAGCATTTATCTATAAAAGCATTTAGTGATTTTTACTATCGTCTTGAATATGTTTGATAAAGTAATAAACATAAAAAGCGCAAATACCGAGCAGAATGGCCATACCGCCAAAAGAGAACATAACGACAGGATCACTGGCTAACATTGTTAATAAGTTCATATTGAGCTCCAAATTTTCTAGGTAAAATTATATGTACCTAGTGTAAATAAGGTGCTCAATATTAATGCTGATTTAGATCAATAGAAGCGTTGCTTTTCTGCCATTTTTGCTTTGATTTCTTGTTGCTCTCTTATTTTATTATATATCTTATTTGCTTTTTCACTGTTAAGTTCTACCTTCATAGCTGATAAATCACGTTCATCCATTAAACGGCTTTTTTCAGCATCAGGATAACCATTCCATGACGCTATGGTATTCCAAACATATGACAATTCAGTACTTTTTTCGACTCCCTTACCTTCACTATAAAGTAGGGCTAGGTTATATTGAGCGAGGGCGTAGTTTTGATTTGCGGCTCTTTGATACCAACGCGAGGCTTTAAAATCGTCTTGTTTGACACCCGTGCCGTTGGCGTACATTACACCTAAGTTAAATTGTGCGCTAGCCAGACCTTTTTGTGATGCTTTGTTGGTTAACTCAAAAGATTTTTTAAGGTCCTGTTTAACCAATTTACCTTCAGAATAAATTAAAGCTAGCTCAAATTGTGCGTCGGGATAATTTTGAGTGGCAGCGAGCTGAAATAACTCAAGTGCTTTCATCGCATCTTTAGGTACAGAGTAACCGTGTTGATGAACCAAGGCCATTTGATATTGCGCGGGGGCATAGCCTTCGCTAACGAGGGGCCGGAACTGAGCAATGGCTGCTTGAAATTCTCCGCGGTTTAATTCATAAATACCCTGCTCGAGATCATTGCCCTGGCTCATAGCTGAAAAACTAGCTAATAAGAGTAGGCTAGGAATACTTACCTTAGTACTGAATATTTTTTTTAGGCTAACATTGGCTGTAGATAACATAGATTTCCTTGGTCGGCTTTATTACTATGAATAAGTGTAGCTTAGAACTTATAGGTGTAACATTAAAGAACTGTTTTTCCAAGAATATAATTTTCAATATCTTCTAAAATCAACGTTGAAGAGGGTAATTTTACTTTATCTAGGGCTATTTGAAGTAGATAGGTGCTCTTTGCCCGAAGAGCACCTTGTAGCAAGTTTATTTGTTGGTTGATTAATCTGTTACAGACATCATCTCTTCAATCTGTTCGGCGAGTTCTAGCCAGTCCATCTCATTTTCTTCAATATCACTTTTCAATCTTGCTTGGCTTTTAAGTAAGTCAGTTAATTCACTTTTACGTTCAGTTTGGTAAATATCACTGTCACTTAGTAACGTTTCTACTTTGGCTAGTTCTTCTTGCCACTGATGGATTTTTTTCTCTAATTTATCTGCTTCTTTACGTAAAGGTGCTGACTTTTTTCGGAGTTCGGCTTGTTGCTGGCGAAGTTGCTTCTTATCTAAACCTTTATCTGTCGTTGAATCAGCACTTTTTACTGATTTTAATGTTTGTTTTTTATCATCATTAAGCCACTGCTGGTAATCATCGATATCGCCACTAAAGTCACTGACGCGACCGTTAGCAACAAGATAAAATTCATCAACACACGACTCTAACAAAAACCTATCATGGGCAATTAAAATGATCGCGCCACCAAAGTCTTGTAGTGCCATGACTAATGCTTGACGCATTTCTAAATCTAAATGGTTGGTTGGTTCATCTAGTAGCAATAATTGTGGTTTCTCTAAGACAATCAACGCCAGTACTAAACGCGCTTTTTCACCACCTGACATGGTTGAAACTTGTGACAATGCTTGGTCACCACTAAAGCCAAATTTACCCAAAAAGGTTCTCGCTTGTGGCTCTCCTAAAGCAGGTTTCGCCCGTAAAATATGGTCAACAGGGCTAGACGGCGCATGTAATTGCTCTAATTGGTGTTGAGAAAAGTAACCAACTTTTAAATCTTGCGCGCAGTAACGTTCACCGTTAAGTATGGCAAGCTCACCAGCAAGGGATTTTATTAAAGTTGATTTACCAGCGCCGTTTCTGCCTAATAAACCAATACGGCTACCAGGTACTAACGTTAAACCTACGTCATTTAATATTGTGGCTTGTTCTCCATGATCAGACTTAGGGTAACCACATTCACTTTCAGTGAGCGATAATAGTGGGTAGGGCAAGCTTTCTGGTTGTTCAAAACTGAAAGTGAACTGGCTATCAACATGAGCGGGGGCTAAATCAGGTAACTTTTCTAAGCGTTTTAACCGGCTTTGTGCTTGTTTTGCTTTACTAGCTTTGGCACGAAATCGATCAACAAAAGCAGTTAAATGTGCAGCTTCTTTTTGTTGTTTTTGAAATTGAGCATCTTGCTGAGCTAGATGTTCACGGCGTTGACGTTCAAAAGCGGTATAGTTACCACTGTATAATTTCGCGCGCTGATGCTCAATATGCAGTATCTGACCAATAACCGTATCAAGGAAGTCTCGGTCATGAGAAATCAGTACTAAGGTGCCGGTAAAGCGTTTTAACCAGCGTTGTAACCAAATAACAGCATCTAAATCTAAATGGTTGGTTGGTTCATCGAGTAATAATAAGTCAGCACGAGATATCAACGCTTGAGCTAAGTTCAAGCGCATGCGCCAACCACCAGAAAAATCTTTCACTGGGTTGGCAAGTTGCGACTGTAAAAAACCTAAACCATGTAATAGCTCGCCTGCACGGGCAGGTAAGCTATAACCGTTAATGGTGTCAATTTTATTAATGATAGTGGCTTCGAGATTACCATTATCAGTGATACGAGCTTGCTCAAGCTCGTGCTCTAATTGACGAAATTCTTTATCGCCATCCATAACGTAATCAAGGGCGCTTTGCTCTAAAGAAGGTGTTTCTTGCTTTACTGTGGCAATATCCCAGCTTGCTGGCATCGCTAAATCACCTGAGTCAGGCGCTAAATCACCTAGAAGTGCAGCGAACAGAGATGATTTACCACAGCCATTACTGCCTACTAAGCCAACTTTGTGGTTAGGATGAATAGTGAAGCTAGATGATTTTATTAGGTTTTTAGCCCCTCTATCTAAGCTTAGGTCTGTGGCGATAATCAATGGTAGTTCCTCGATAAAGTGGCATAGTGGCTATAAATAATCATCACTAAACAAATGCATGTGCATTGTCGCTTTTCCTATGACCACTATTCAAGGTAAAATAACGATAATTCTAGATTTTGTGTCGAGTTTGTTGGTCTATTCTCTTGAAAAAACCACTGAAGTTCTGTAGTCATCAATCATAAGTAGTAGTTAAAAATGAATAAAGCCCTGAAAAAAAGGTTTATCGCCGGTGCTGTTTGTCCAAAATGTAAAGCGATGGATACCATGGCACTAACCAAAGAAAATAACGTAGAAAAAGTAACCTGTGTAAGTTGCGGTGAGCAAATGGTGCAAACAGAAGCACAAGTTGATGAAGTTGTTAGAGAGCACGAACAAGTGATCGGTGTGTTTAAACCTTAAGCGAACTATTGGTCTCGGCCGCCAGCTTACCGCTAAATAGGACTGAAGGTGTCATCTTCTAATTATTGGGCTGAGGAAACATTCTTTTGAAACTTCCTCTTTTTAGCTATTCTCAATAAGAGGTTTCGGGAATGACGTGTGGCATTGATCTTATTGAGAAAAGTAAGGCCATATTGTTAGCTACGACCTACCTTTTTAAACGGCTAACTAATTTATTTTCAATGGTAACTCTATATGCTGAATTAAATTAGGTACGCCAGTAATGGTGGCACTTAATAAGTCAGTGGTGGCGTTGACTTGCGCATCAGCATAATAAGTAATGAATATTTTTGCCTCTGGATCTTTACAACCAGCGGTATAGCTTAGTGGAACAGTGATAATCTCATCATCCTCTGTCACTTCAATGTAAGTTGACGTATTCGCTTCTGAACAGGTTGACTTCATCTTTACCGATAATGCCCCTGCGCTATGAGTACTGGTTATCTTAAAGGTAAAGTCTTGATCTTGCGATACACTTAATGTTGGCGAGTTTTCTATTGTAATTGGTGCTGGAAACTTAATGTCAAAGCTATCTTCAACAATCCCTTGGCGTTTAAACTCTACTTGCCAAGTATTGTTATCTTGAGTTTCAGCTAATGTCCGATTATCAATGCCACTCAAGTTACAGCACTCTAGGACAGAAGAGTAGGCCATTGTAGTATTTACACCTTTTATTACATGGCCTGCAGGGCTAATAAGGTTAATTTGGTCATTATCTGATAAAGATAGACTTCCGTAACCTAGCAGTTTAATATCTCCTCTTATACCATGGGAACTAGGATCATCTCTATAAGCTGAGTATATAATATAGCTTAGTTCCTCGGGAGCATAAACAAAGTCGCTGCTTGATGTCGTCTCACTTTTTTCTGAAGAGCAACCAGATAGGGCAAACATAGAGATTAATATAAGTAAATTTTTCATTTTAATTCCTTGAAGCACTAATCTGTATTAGTACTTTTTAAATTGTTTTGTGCAGGTTAAAGTTATAGGTTTAATAGTGTCTCTATATCATTAAGATAATATATGTCGCTATGTGGATAATGAGCCGTTGAAAGAAAAGAATAACTATTGAAACTTCCATCTTTCCCAGAGAAAGCGGAATCAGTGGTAACAAAAACATGTTTCCCTTGTATCCTAGCTACCTCTTTTTTTATGCTGTAAGTGATATTTTTAGTACTTCTTAACCCTGCGCCGATATAAAATAATTCTTCGTGCGAGCTACTTGTGTCGTTTTTTTATAGCTACTAGTGTAGTAATTTCAAGGCTGTGGTGGACGTGTTGGCGGTCTTAAGCAGTGATTGGCAGTATACTGGATATCGCTATTCGAATTTACTTGCTCAGTAGGTATTTGAAAGCTATTGGGGCGGCAGTTGTAGCCTAGGGTCTGTTCTGTTGAAATTACATTCAGTTTGTTCGTGGTGATGTCTGACAGATAATCGTTATTGTTGGCTAGTATATTAGTGCTTGTTAACATGCCAGTTAAAAGCATAAGTTGTAGGCTAGACTTGTTTGCTCGTTTCATTTTATGATATTCCTTATCGTTAATGAAACTATATGATCACATATTATTAACAACATGTAAAAACTTTGTTTTATAAGTCTTTTATTTTTAAGGATATTGTATTGAATGTGCTGTTAAACTCTTTTGTTTTACCACTACAGATGAATCAAGAGGATCATTTCTACAACAGCGTGATAAAAGTGACGAGTCTCTGCTATTTGGTGTAAAGAACAGCAAATCTCAAGGGTGTTTTTGACTATATCTATGAGTAAATGGCTACTGTTTTAAAGACTAAAAGAAGTATTTAACCTGAACTCTGGATAAGCAGCACTTACTCAATATTCCCCCTTTATTCCATTCTCAGCGTTAAAACGTCGATAAATAACCTGTTATTCATAAACGTTTTGCCTTGATAATCGAATAAATTGAAACATTGATAGCGTATATCGCTACTTCAACGTGTAACATTCATTCTTATACCAATTCCATTAAATTATTGCTCACTTGTGCTGGTTAAAATACCCCAAGAATTCGTTGCTCTCAATTCCAATAGCCAGCTATTGCTCAATCGAGCGCCTTACCTTGATTTATTTTTCCTTCGCACAACAAGATCACAAACTTAATGAAAT
>Ga0209292_1000442_pt1 | contig 54057 bp, 44 predicted proteins | sample GOMGulsemesocosm_2_FD_184634 | JGI IMG/M metagenome (GOLD analysis project Ga0209292, IMG submission 184634) | Methane-oxidizing microbial communities from mesocosms in the Gulf of Mexico - GOM9C Gulf of Mexico (SPAdes) (version 2) | ecosystem: Environmental > Aquatic > Marine > Cold seeps... | reverse complement strand
TATACTCACCTAATTAAAGTAGAGTTCGTGAGTTCTTATCTTGTTTTATGCTTTGATGTCATCCTAACAGCGAACTGTTAAGTGACTGTCTCGGCTCAATCAAGGTAAGCACCCACACGAATTATCTAAATATATTGTTAAAGAACATTGCTTAGGCTTTCACCTTAAGCGGGCTGCGTATTCTAATGATTTAAATCATTAAGTCAACAGCTTTTTGAAACTTTCTTTTCGGTCGACTGAATCTTTCGAGTCAAATCACTTCAAAGCGAGGCGCAGTATATATTGCTTAATGACAATGTCAACCTCTTTTTTCCTTTGTTTTCAAAGCCTTGCGAGCTTCTCTTCAAAGGAGGGCGTATTCTAAACAAACGTTTTAAATAGTCAACCCTTTATTCTCATTTGTTTTTCTAGCTGCTCTTTCGAACCACTGTCTCAACAAGTGAGCGGCGAATTATAGGGACTTTATAACCGCCGTCAACTGTTTTCTTTAGCTTTCTTTGATTTCGAACAAGTGATGCTTCTTCTTGCCCAACTTCACGAGAAAGAAACGCCCATATAAAGCTTTATCAGCTGCAAAGCTTGCTGCTGTGCTCATATTATCAGCAGCGCCTTTAGCTTCACCGTTAATCAATACCGCATTGCGACCTAAGGCATCTTTAACTTCGCGCCCCGCTTTCACCATTCCGCATTCAGTAAAAAGCGACGTTAATGGTGTTTCTGCGATATCAGCCAGTACCAAATCACTTGATGGCAGACCATCAAGCTTAATTTGCTCTAATTCTTTCTCTGACAGTGTCGCTAAGTCACCTGAGAATAACGCTTCTGTTATTCGTCTAGCCGACTGCAATGCTTCTTCGCCATGTATTAAGCGCGTAACTTCTTCTGCCAATATACCTTGGCCTGTTTTACGCCCCTGGATATCAGCATCTTGCTTTTCTATCTCTTCAATACACTCTATCGACATAAAGGTGAAGTAACGCATAAACTTATAAGCATCTTCATCTGCCGTATTCATCCAGAATTGATAGAAGGCATACGGAGATGTTTTGGCTGGATCCAGCCAAATAGTGCCACTTTCTGTTTTACCAAATTTAGTGCCATCAGATTTAGTCACTAAAGGTAGCGTTAAACCGAAAGTTTTCTTGCCGTACATACGACGCGCAAGATCAACACCGCCTACGATATTGCCCCACTGATCTGAACCGCCGATTTGAATGGTGCAGTTTTCACGCTCTGCCAATTCTGCAAAGTCATAAGACTGCAGTAGCATATAGGTGAACTCAGTGAATGAGATGCCCGCACCTTCACGATCAATACGCTGCTTTACAGATTCTTTTTGGATCATGTTATTAATTGAGAAATGCTTACCGACATCCCGCAGGAAATCGAGCACGTTCAATTCACCCACCCAATCTAGGTTATTAACAACCGCAGCACTTTTTTCGCCAGCATCAAAATCAATAAAACGACTGACTTGTGCTTTTAATTTATTAACCCAGTTACCCACGATATCAGGAGTATTGAGTTTACGCTCTTGCGCCTTAAAGCTTGGATCACCAATTAAGCCGGTAGCACCACCGACCAATGCCACTGGTTTATGGCCAGCGTCTTGGAAACGTTTTAATGCTAATAAAGGAACAAGGCTACCAATGTGTAAACTATCCGCGGTTGGGTCAAAGCCACAATAAAGTGTGCGGCAGCCATCTTCTAAATGCTCAATGAATTCTGCGTCTGCCGTGGTCTGGCTAATAAGGCCTCGAGCCTTTAAATCTTCGATCAATGCTGCCGTCATGACGTTCTCTTGTCAGTCTAAAGTAAGAAAATAAGCGGTCGTCACAATACCGAACCCGCTAATAAAAGCAATAGAGATGCAGCGAATGGCACCCAATAAGCCGATATTGTTGTACACTGTGCCCTTAATATAGACAAGATTCATTAGTAGGAATAATAATAACTATGGCAGTTCTTGGCCAGTGGCAGTATTTCCCCAAGACCCACATTGCAGCAATAAGCTTGATCGTCTTCATCGTCATTTACGCAGCAGGGGAACATTCAAATTCAAAGCAAAAGCGCGAGATACAAACGCTGGTTGTCAGTAGCGAAGAGGCTGACGAAACAGCCCAGCTAGCAGCCATCGAGCGTTGGCAGCAAACCGAACTCAAACCCGGTGACAACTTGTCTCGTGTATTCACTCGCTTTTCATTAAGTGCGGCAGATGCACTGGCGATTGCTCATAGTGCCCCAAAAGGTGCTCTAAATTTGCAACCAGGCCAGGTCGTTAAATGGCAGCATACCGACGATAACCACGTTACTCGTATGCGGATTGAAACATCGCCACTCATTGCTCATGACTTCCATAGAACAATTAAAGGGACTTATGACTATAAGCTGGATGAGAAAGTTGCTGATAGACGCCCTAAATTTGCTCAAGCAACCATTCAATCTTCTTTATTCTTAGACGGTGCGAAACAAGACATTCCGCAATCTACTCTGATTGAACTCGCCGGACTCTTTGGCTGGGACATCGATTTCGCGCTGGACATTCGCCAAGGCGATGAATTCAGTCTCATCTATGAAGAACTATTTTTGGACGGTGAACGGATTGGCTTTGGTAATATACTGATTGCTAATTTTGTTAATCGTGGTCGTGAACTTACCGCTATTCGCTATGAAGGAAAAAAAGGCGAAGCTCAATATTATGACCCTTCTGGCCATAGTATGCGCAAAGAGTTTCTACGCAACCCCATTGACCTTGCCCGCATTAGCTCTCGCTTCAATTTACGCCGCAAACACCCTGTATTGAATAAGTTCCGCGCCCATAAAGGAACCGATTACGCAGCAAGAACAGGCACACCGATTAAATCTACAGGCGATGGTAAGGTTATTTTCGCTGGCCGCAAAGGTGGATTTGGTAATTGCGTGATCATCCAGCACGGCAGTCGCTATCAGACTCTATATGCTCACTTAAGTAAGTTTAATCGTAAAGCACGAAAGGGACGCCGCATTAAGCAAGGGCAAGTCATTGGCTATGTCGGCAGTACTGGCCTTGCAACCGGCCCTCATCTACACTTTGAGTTTAGAGTCGATGGCGTACATCGCGACTCTTTACGCATTAAGTTACCCAAATCTCGTTCGATCAGTAAAGATCAGAAAAAATCTTATACAGCAGAAGCTGAACGCATGATTGAATGGCTTAAAAGCCAGCAAAGTACTCAGCTGGCCAACGATACATCTTTGGATGCAGCCAGCGGCTCAAGATAATAAACAGATTAGATTATTACTAAATAATGAGGAGTGCCCGTGCTTTATATAGGTCTAATGTCTGGCACGAGCCTGGATGGTATCGATGCCGCTTTAGTAGAAATTGACTCGCAGGGCCTGCCTCAAATATTAGCCAGCCACTATCTGCCTTATGATAGAACGCTGCAAACACGTTTATTTCAACTCAGCCAAGCAGCTGAGGTCAAACTCGAACATTTAGCGGCACTCGATCAGAAGCTGGGGCAATTGTACGCGGCTTGCTGTTTGGCACTATTAGATAAATATGGCTATAAAGCCAGCGACATTAAAGCCATTGGCTGCCACGGCCAAACTATCCGCCACAAACCAAGACCTGATGCCTTTAGTATGCAAATTGGTGATGCAAACATCATCGCAGAACTTACTGGCATTACCACCATTGCCGATTTTCGCCGCCGTGATATTGCGGCTGGCGGTGAAGGTGCACCTCTCGTCCCCGCGTTTCACCAACATATCTTTCTTGATTATCACAACCCCCGCCAGATTTTAAACTTAGGCGGTATCGCCAACATTACCGTGCTCTCTCAAGATCCTGAGCATACTTTCGGCTTTGATCTTGGCCCAGCCAATGCGCTATCGAATGAATGGGTTGAAAAGCATTGGCAACTGAATTTCGATGAAGGCGGCTTACTGGCACGCTCGGGCAACATTCAACCAGATTTAATGAAGAAATGGCTGGCGATCGATTATTTCAATCAGCCCCCACCCAAAAGTACCGGCCGAGAACTATTCAACCTAGCTCAATTTGAACAGCTGACACCTGAGATGAATAGCCTTAAAAAAGAAGATGTATTAGCCAGTTTAATTGAATTAACCGCTGTTTCAGTCAGTCGCGGGGTCGAAGAATGGGGCTATACCGATGGTGAATTATTTCTCTGTGGCGGAGGCGCTCATAATATCTATCTCGTTGAACGTATTCAGTACCATTTGCTTAATATTCGTATAGGACGCACCGATGACTTAGGTATTCCTGTCGACATGGTAGAAGCTTGTGCATTTGGCTGGTTAGCCTATCGTACGATGAATGGTTTGGCGGGGAATTTAGCGAATACAACGGGAGCAAAAGGCCCAAGGGTTTTGGGCGCTATTTATCCCGCTTAGAATTCACACTCAAGCTCTTAGCTAGAAATATGCGTAACCAGCTTTTTCCAAGCGATTGCGCTCAGCAATACCAAAAGGTACAGCCTCAACAAAAGGAGGCAACTGACTTTCCATAATGCCATTCGCTCCCATCCAACGCTTGCAGACTTTCACATCGATAACATTGAACGCATCTAATCGAGCCGCCAGATCGACTAACGCTTTATTACTGCGATAATTACTGCGCATAAAGGCTTTAATTTCTTCGCCATGCAAAACAACGGCAATAGGCTCGTCTGTATTGTATTGGCTTTTGCCATTGGCAATTTTTTCTGCCTGCAGCAGCAACTGTTTTAACTCCAGCAGCGTATGCAGCGCTATATCGGCTTGCAATTTCTGCGACGTAACGGCCTGTTCTTCAACGGCTGACTCAGCAGTTGATATAGAAGCAACCGCCTGTGTTTTAACCGCTGACTGAAAAGCCGCATTTTGCGCTAATACTAAGTTCGCTAATAATAAACTTGGCAATATAAAGAGCATAAAACTCAGTTTTTTTAACATCTAGCATTCCTAAGTCTTATATTGGGTAATTAAATAGCGAAAGAAGATCCACAACCACAAGTTGAGCTAGCACCGGGGTTATTCACCATAAAACGTGAACCCTCAAGCCCTTCTTGGTAATCGACATTCGATCCGACTAAATATTGATAACTCAATGAATCCACCAGCACGCGAGCACCATCTTTGAAAATGATACTATCATCTTCGTTGCGCTCGTCATCAAAGGTAAAGCCATACTGAAAACCAGAGCAGCCGCCCCCCGTCACAAAGACACGCAAACATAACTCATCATCAGCTTCTTCCACTAATAAGGCTCTAATTTTCTCTTCTGCCGCGGGGGTTAACCCGATCGGCTCGGCTGATACTACTGCGTTCATTTTATATCTCACAAAGGCTAACTCGACCATTATCGAATTAACCAACCAATTTAGTCAACTATATCGTTAGTTTGGTCGCTCTTAATTTCTGGCTTTGCTTGCGTTCCTTGCACTGATTTATTGGCTTTTTTTAACTCATCTTTACTCTGATGAATCAATTTACCATTCACCTCTGCGCCAAGAACCATCTCCATCATGTGGTAATACACATCGCCTTGAATACGCGCTTTTTTCGCCAATTCAATGTATTCACCCGCATAGATATCACCCACAACAGCACCGTTGACGACAACATTGGGGACATTAATCTGACCTTCTACACGGCCGCTATCCGAAATTCGCACAACCGCACCACTACCGGCTTCAGCAATAAGATTACCCTTAATGCTGCCTTCTACTTGTAGGCCTCCCTTAAACTTCACATCACCGACGATCTCAGTTTTTGGTGAAATTAGCGTATCGTAATGACTGGCGGCTGTTTTATCTTTACTACTAAACATTATACGTCCTTTTGTGACCACTCAATGGTCTCTTCTACGCGCTGGGCTTTACTACCTGATGACTGTAAAACTACCTGCACTTGTTCAACTTTAAAGTTTGCCGGTATAGAAACTTCCCCAGCAACTTCTTGAAAATAGCGGAAGCTAAATTTAACCCCCAGCTCATTGACCTTATCGTCTACTTCGCGCAGTGAAATAATCTTGCGCTTGCCGCCTTCGGTACCGACAAAGTTAACCGCTGCTAGACCTTTGATATAACTGGTATTATCTGCAACCTGAGTCATCATAATGCTATAACGATACATACGATCTTGTTCTAATGGCTGAATAGTGATCTTGCTAATACGCAGACCTTTATCTTGACCGCTAGGCGCCATAATTCCCTTGTAGAATGAAACCTCTTCTTCTAACGTCGCAATCTGTGCTTTCAGAGACTTCACCGTTTGACGAATACCTTCCGCTGCTTGGCGATCAACTTCACCCCCAGTTTCTAAAGCACCGACTCGCTGACGAAATCCTCGAATTTCTAAGTCTGCAGCAACGATCTGCTCTTGCAGTTGATCTCTTTCTGCTCCTAATACTCGTCGCTCATTTAAACTTGCATACTGGCCAGCAAAAAAACAGCCACCCGCAACCGCGGCAATGAACAGTAATAAATAGACGCCACGCCAAAAACGGTGCCATGGATCATACCGCACGAGACTTAAACGATCTTGCTTACTGCCCTTTACAACGGTCATTCAATAATCCTTTGCTATTTTTATTCTAAAACTTACTGACTAAGGAAGTAAGGCTACAACCTGCAGGCCCATCTGTTCTGGCAGATTGAAAACTATATTCATATTCTGTACTGCTTGCCCTGACGCACCCTTCACTAGGTTATCAATCACAGAAAGTATCACGATCAAACCGGTATCCGCATGCTGATGAATAGCAAGACGACACATATTACTGCCTTTCACCGAGCGTGTTTCTGGATGACTACCCACTGGCATCACATCCACAAATGGCTCATTGGCATAACGCTGTTCAAATAACTTCTGTAAGCCATCAATACCCAACGCTTCTACTGCAGCTGTTTTGCTCGGTGCATAGACCGTTGAATGAATGCCACGAATCATCGGTGTTAAGTGAGGAACAAAGGTCAGGCTGACTTCACTGCCTGCCGCTCGCGTTAAACCTTGACGTATTTCCGGCAAATGACGGTGACCCGATACAGCATAGGCCATCATTGTCTCTCCTGCTTCACAAAACAGAGCGCCAATTTTTGCCTGACGGCCAGCACCGCTAACACCTGACTTACAATCAGCAATAATGCCTGAGGTTTCAATCAACCCTTGCTCTAATAATGGAAGCAAAGCCAACTGTACGGACGTAGGGTAGCAACCCGGCACTGCAATCAAACGCGCTTGCTTAATTTTCTCACGATTAACTTCAGGTAATCCGTATACCGCTTCTGGCAATAATGACTTTGCACCATGGGGCTGGTTGTACCAATGCTCCCATTCATCAGCATCTTGCAAACGGAAATCAGCACTAAGGTCGATGACCTTAATACCTTGATCCAATACTTGTTGTGCCAATGCATGTGCAACACCGTGTGGTGTGGCAAAGAAAACGACATCACAAGGCGCTAAATTCTCTGCACTTGGTTCAGAAAAACATAAATCGACATGGCCGCGTAGATTCGGAAACATCTTAGCCACGGGAATACCCTTCTCACTACGAGAAGTAATTACGGTTAATTCAACTTCTGGATGCTGACTTAGCAACCTTAATAACTCAACGCCGGTATAACCCGTGCCGCCAACAATGCCTACTTTAATCACGTGCGCGCCTTTAATCTAAGATACAGGACAGATAAAGATGCTTATAATAAGCCTTATCAAAAGAATTGTTAGTTCAGACAGGCAAAAAATTCGTATAATTTGCAGAAATCGACAAAACAATAAGAATTATGGATGGCGACCCCTAGCAATGAAGGTACCCGCATGAAGGTAAAAGAAAGCCAAATATCCCTCGCCTTACTTGCTACCTTTGTCGGTTTGATCAGCGCAGGGCTGATTACTTTATTTCGCCTTGCGTATGAACTCCCCCTTGAGCACTGGTTGCCCAATGGCAGTCACGAAGGCTTTGAATCATTATCTACCGAAGCACGCATCCTTCTACTATTAAGCTCCACCGCGTTATTAATACTCATATTCAGCCGCTTACAGCCGCAGCAAAGAAAAATTGGTGTCGGCCACGTATTGCAGCGCATTGAACAACACCAAGGTTATTTACCCAAAACAAATATCATCGCGCAATTCTTCGGTGGCATCGTTGCGTTAATCGGTGGCCATAGTGTTGGGCGAGAAGGCCCTGCGGTTCATATTGGGGCCGGCAGTGCGAGTCAATTTGGCCAGCTGCTAAAAACCCCTCATCATCGCTTAAGAATTTTGGCCGCTTGCGGGGTAGCCAGTGCTATATCAGCGTCCTTCAACACCCCCATGGCAGGGGTAATCTTTGCGATGGAAGTGGTTTTACTGGAATACAGTATTAAAGGCTTTATTCCTATTATTCTAGCTTCGGTAACCGGGGCTATTTTGAGTCGAGCAGTGTTTGGCAATGAAACTGCGTTCATTGTCCCCTCTCTCGAGATGGGATCGCTATTAGAAATCCCCTACATTCTATTACTCGCGCTTATTTGCGGCGTACTGGGCAGTCTATTTATTGTCTCTGTGAAGTTTATGCAGCGCTGGAATACTCGCCCACTTTGGCAAACATGGGGCTTGCTCGGTATTTGTGCAGCGATCACCAGCGTTTATTTACCCGAAGTGATGGGAATCGGTTACGACAGTGTTAATAGCTGGTTACAGGGAGAGGTCGTCTTTGGTTTAGCACTGGCCTTACTGTTTGCCAAGCTGCTGCTTTCTGGCTGGGCTGCGGCGATGGGCTTTCCCGGCGGCTTAATCGGCCCAAGTTTATTTATGGGCGCCGCTATCGGTGTCATCATGGGTCAGCTGTCTTCTTATTTTATGCCTGAATACCCTATCAATATCGGTTTTTACGCGATGCTCGGCATGGGCGCGATGATGGCGGCTGTATTGCGCGCGCCCCTCGCCGCACTGATGGCTCTACTAGAACTCACGGCGAATCCTAATATTATTTTACCCGGTATGATGGCCATTGTGATTGCGAGCTTAACCGTGAGTGAAGTTTTTCATCTGCCTTCAATATTTCGAGTTCAAACTAATCTTGCGGTTAATCAAGATCCTGTTCGGCAATTATTACGTAATACTTGGGTTGGCCAGGTAATGATTCAAAACTTTAATACCTGCCCGCGTTTAATTAATTTCGACAGTGCTCAGCTAATACTGAGTGATCAGCCCACGTGGATCTTTCTTGAAAGCGAGCAACAGCTGTTATTATCGACCGATTTAGCACGCTTTATTGAAAATCATATTGAAAATGAAAATATTGATAAGTTTAATCCGGCTGACCCAGATCATCTTGAAATAGATTGTTTATTACTGCCGGGGGATCGAAAAATGGTAAAATCGATTTCTCTTATGGCCAATTTACAAAATGCCTTAGATCTAATGCAGCAGCATCACATAGAATGGCTAGTGGTTCATCGTGATGAACAGTTTAATCAAGTGGTCGGTATCATTAGTCGTGACATGATCGAACAACATTACCGCTATCAACCACAAGTGCCGGCACCATTAAACTAACGTATTAAACTAGCACCGATACAATAGATTTTTAAAACAGTATTTTAATCAATCGATTCAAGAGAGAAAACCATGCTCTGGCTAAAAGCCTTCCATATTGTTGCCGTCGTTACCTGGTTCGCTGCCTTATTTTATTTACCGCGCTTATTTGTTTATCACGCGATGGCAGAAGATCAAGTTAGTAAAGATCGCTTTAAAATCATGGAGCGTAAACTTTATCGCGGCATCATGACGCCATCAATGGTATTAGTGATCGCCTTAGGAGTTTGGATGATTACTCTGAACTCAGGATATTATTTAAGCCAAGGCTGGATGCATGCAAAATTAACCTTGGTAGCCTTTTTAGTGGGTTACCACTTTATGTGTGGTTCGCTACTGAAAAAGTTTGCACAAGATGTAAATGATAAGAGCCACGTGTTTTATCGTTGGTTTAATGAGGTACCGGTTTTATTTTTAATCGCCATTATTATTTTAGTTGTGGTTCGACCTTTTTAGCCGTTGCCTTAAACAGCAAAACAAACATTGTTGGTTTTATGAACGCCAGCATTTTTGAGTATTGATTCCACGAGACGCCGTGAATACCAGCTATTGCAGGTATTCATAGCGCTAATGCTCCTTGTAGGCTTGGGCTCGGCTCCTGCCTCACACACTCGCTCTATCAACACTCAAGAATGCTAGCTCTTGTATTGCCAGATTTAATATTTTAACTTTTTAAATAACGAATTCGAGTCCTTTTTATGTCTTATTCAATTGATAAATCCAAAAACCTTTTTGATCGTGCTCAGGAATACATTCCGGGTGGCGTTAACTCCCCAGTACGTGCTTTTAAAGGGGTGGGGGGCACACCAATATTTTTCGAACGCGGTGAAGGTTCTTGTATCTTTGATGCCGATGATAATCGCTATATCGATTATGTCGGTTCTTGGGGCCCAATGATTATGGGGCACGCGCGCGGTGATGTTATCGAAGCCGTTAAAGCCCGCTTAGACCAAGGCTTGGGGTTTGGCGCACCGACTGAAATTGAAATCGAAATGGCGCAAACTGTATGCGGCATCATGCCAGGTATGGATATGGTGCGTATGGTGAATTCCGGAACAGAAGCAACCATGAGTGCCATACGTTTGGCCCGTGGTTTTACCGGTCGCGATAAGCTAGTGAAATTCGAAGGTTGTTATCACGGCCATGCCGATGCCTTATTAGTTAAAGCGGGATCTGGTGCTTTAACGCTAGGGGTTCCTTCTTCGCCGGGCGTTCCTGCGGGCGCAGCCAACGATACCATCACCCTAGATTATAACGACATCGAAGACGTGAAAGCCTGCTTCGCTGAGCAAGGCGATCAAATTGCCTGCATTATCGTTGAACCGGTTGCGGGTAACATGAACTGCATTCCACCAAGTAAAGAGTTTCTACAAGGTTTGCGTGAAGTCTGTGATCAACACGGTGCGGTATTAATCTTTGACGAAGTGATGTCAGGCTTCCGTGTATCGTTAACCGGTGCTCAAGGTTATTACGCTGTGCAGCCCGATCTAACCACATTAGGCAAAGTCATCGGTGGTGGTTTACCGGTCGGTGCTTTTGGTGGCAAGCGTGAGATTATGGAATACCTAGCGCCTATTGGCCCAGTTTACCAAGCGGGGACGCTTTCAGGCAATCCACTAGCGATGGCGGCAGGTTTAGCCATGATGAAATCTGTGCAGCAAGATGGATTATACGAACAGCTTGCAGCGCGCGTAGAACAATTGTGTAACGGTGTACAAGCGGCAGCAGATAAGCACGGTATTCCGTTTACCACCAATAACGCCGGTTCTATGTTTGGCTTCTTCTTCACTACTGCGAAAAAAGTCAGTACCTTCGCCCAGGTCTGTGAATGTGATCAAGAGGTTTTCAAAGCTTTCTTCCACGGCATGTTAGAGCAAGGTGTTTACCTAGCGCCTTCTGCCTTCGAAGCGGGCTTTATGTCAGCGGCACATAGCGCAGCGGATGTAGACGAAACCATTACTGCGGCAGAGACCGTATTTTCACAAATGGCTGCTAAATAAAATGTCTCTCATAGTAACGATTATCGGGCAGCTACTAATGCTGCTCGCGGCAGTATGGATGTTGAAAACCTGGCGACCTAAAGATGAGCAGCCAGGCTGGTTTGCGGCAGCCTTTTGCAGCGGTCTATTGGTTTTCTCGTTCGCAGCTTCCAGCTTATTAACGTATGTCATCGATCTGAAACCGATGCTTTGGTTTGAGCAACTGGCATTCTATGCGGCGTTTCCATTACTGAGTTTTGTCTTACTGGCCCTTGCCTTTAAAATAGACTGGCCAAAAGAAGCTTGGGGAAGAATTTTACTCGGGGTTTGTGGTATTTATTGGCTTTGTCAGCAAACGCAGAACTTAAGCTATTTATTAGTTGCCAGTGCCTTGATCAGTAGTTTGGCAATGGCTAAGTTATTAATCAACAAGGCATCAGGGATTTGCATTAAACAAGCAAACCTTGCGCTATCCGTTGCAAGTTTGGCCAGTTTAATCATTATTTTACACAGCCTAACTAACAACCCTGTCGCCGCAGAGTTAGCCGCGAAATGGCCACTAGAGTTGGCTTTGGGGTTATTACTGTGCGCGATCAACCGAGCCTTCTTTCTCAAACTTAAAGCGCTTACTTAACGAAACCATCGTTCCTTTCATTTGGAAGCAAGTCTACTAGATTGGACTAACCTAAGGTAATACCAATAACAGTTTTAACTAAGGTTGCTGTTAATTATTATCTTAGGAGCTTTTCATGAGTCATGCCCGCATTGCCTTTTATCAACAAGCAAATCGGTTCTTCACCCTTGTTGTCTGGGCCTTGTTCGTTTTCTCTCTCATCTTAGCCAGCTGGTATGATACCTGGACTGAGGCTTTGTTTATTGGCCTACCCGCCGCCTTAATTCCAACGCTACTCGCCAATACTCAAGCGACCAGCGCAGCTACCCGCATTTCCTTTGGCATATCTTTAATGATTTTTGCGGCCCTCAACATTCAACAAGCCCACGGTATGCTAGAGATTCACTTTGGTATCTTTGTTGGCCTTGCCATGTTGCTGTATTTCCGCGACTGGCGTCCGGTATTAGCCGCTGCTGTAACTATTGCAGTCCACCATTTATTGTTTAGTTATCTACAACAAGCGAACAATGGCATCTACATTTTTGAAAGTACCAATAATTTCAGTATCGTCATGATTCACGCCGCCTATGTGGTGGTTGAAGCGGGATTAATTATCTATCTTTCTCATCAGGCCGAAATTGAGTTTAAGCAATCAGAAGAACTGAGTGAGATTGGCAGCCATATTAACCAGGAAAGTGCGATCGATTTACGCTACCGAGTAGACAATGCTAAGGGCGAATTTAGCAACGGCTTTAATAACTTTTTTTCCGACCTCGATGGGCTCATGAGTAAAGTCGCTGGCATTGCCGTGCAACTGAGCAGTACCGGTGATTCTTTCAGTAAAAGCACACAAGCGATGGCGCAAGGGGCTCAACAGCAGCAGCAAGAAACCGACATGATTGCGACCGCCACCAATGAAATGACCGCCGCGATGCAAGAAGTCAATCAACATGCAACCGCTGCCGCCAGTGCAGCAGGTGAAGCAGATATTGCGGCTAAAGATAGCGAAGAACGAATCGATCGCGCGCAGACAACGATTAAGGATCTTGCTCAACATATCGATCGAGCTTATAGCGTGATTAAGAACTTAGACGAAGAAAGTAACAATATTGGCTCAGTGCTGACAGTTATTCGAGGCATTGCTGAACAAACCAACTTGTTAGCCTTAAACGCCGCCATTGAAGCCGCGCGGGCGGGTGAACAAGGCCGTGGATTTGCGGTGGTGGCCGATGAAGTTCGAACCTTGGCTTCTCGTACTCAGCAAAGTACTGAAGAAATTCAGAAGATGATCGAGAAGCTACAAAAAGGCAGCCAAGACGCGGTTGGCGCAATGGATACCAGTAAGCAAAGTGCTGAGTCCTGTGTTCAACAAACCGAAGAGACAAAAGAGCGCCTATTGGCAATGAAAGATGCTGTCGGAACGATTCATGCGATGAACCAGCAAATTGCTCAAGCCGTATCAGAGCAACATCAAGTGGTTGGGGAAGTGAACAATAACATCACCAGTATTCGTGATGTCAGCCAAGAAACTCATGTGCGGGCGGAAGATGCAGCTCGCGATGGCGAAAAACTCATCACGATGTCATCTGATCTTAGAGGTCTACTCACCCACTTCACAACCAGTAGCTGATGAACTTACTATGGATGGCTACCGATGCTGAAGAGCATGGTTAATAACCACGCTTAGCATCAACTTTCTTTTGTAGCGTCTTAATTCGGCGCTGTAAAATTTCATAACTGTCATTAGACGATCGCAAAAACAGTCGCGCACGCTGCAATAACTGCTGCGCCTGCTGTAACTCTCCCAACTGATAATTCAACCAAGCTTGACGATAAAAGATGGCTGAGTTACGCGGCTGAATCTGACGAGCACGATCAATATACGATAACGCCTGCAGAGGCAGCCCCTGCTGGCGAGCGTCTTCAGCCTGAGTTAATAGAACCTGTACGGCAGGATGATGCTTTCCTTCATCCAGTCGCAAAATATCATCTTGCTGAATAAATTTATGAGAGTCCTTATTCTGAACCTCGTAACTTTGCTGGTTTTTAGGATCATGCTTCAAGCCACTTGGAACACTGCTACACGCGGTTAAGATACTAATAAATAGAACTAAAACAACCAATCGAACCACGAACTCCCCCCTTGTTTTTCTTTTTCTATCGAATCGATCTGTGGGCCAGAGAAGGCCTTTTGTTGATCACAGGATATCTCACGGCCTGATAAAGACCCAGAATTAAATGGCATCTTTCTAATCCCCCCACAATCTTCCTCAACCGGTTGGCCATAGGCATTTACCCATGCCCAATCAAGGTCGACTAACGGCGTTAATGGCTCTAAGCCTGATTGCTTAAAGATGTTTTGCCATATCGGCAGTGCGCCACTGGCTCCGGTAAAAGGCATCGGCTTATTATCATCGCGGCCTACCCAAATAACCCCTAAGTGACGATCATCAAATCCTGCAAACCAAGCATCACGTTGTTCATCACTGGTGCCTGTTTTTGCCGCTATTTTGGTGGTATTAAAGGTTTTCGCTAAACGCTTCCCCGTCCCTTGAACAACAACCTGCTGCAGTCCATAACGTAAGTTTTCGATTAACTCAGGAGAGTATGCTTGCCTTCCTTCCACAGCATAAGAGGTTAATACCTGATTATCATGAGTCGTTAATGCCTGAATAACCCGAGGCTTCATCGCAAAACCACCCGAAGCATAGGTCTGAAACATTTGGGTGACCTCCAATGGTGACATCGATAACGAACCCAATAATATCGACGGATAAGGCGGGATGAATTTTTCAACACCCAAACGCTCAAGCGTCTCAACCACCTGACCAATTCCGACCTTCATGCCTAATCGTGCGGTCGCTTGGTTATACGATTTCGCCATAGCATCAACCATAAACACCTTGCCGTGGTCTTTTTTATCGTAGTTTTTTGGCTGCCATAAACTACCATCCTGACCGGCAACGCTTACCGCTTTGTCATCAACAATACTCGACCAGTCATATCGACCCGATGCTAATGCAGTTAAATACACAGCCGGCTTAGCCAGTGAACCAATCGAACGCTGGGCATCCAATGCTCGATTAAAACCAAAATAACGAACCCGACGCGAACCGACAATCGCCCGTACTTCTGCGCCATCAACACTGGTCACTACGGCCGCCGCTTCTAAGGTAGGTTTAGCAAAGCCCGCCCGTTTTTCTAAATTTTCTACATGCTGCTGAACCGATTTTTCTGTTGCGTGCTGCAACCAAGGATCCAGCGTAGTGAAAATTCTTAAACCGGTATTTTGCAAATCTTGCAGGCGGTAATCCGTTTGTAATTGACGTTTCACCAACTGGATAAAAGCAGGGTACTCTCGCTGCCCTGCACGTCCTGACTTGGCTACTTGAATCGGCTGACCCTGAGCATTGATACGTTCAGCGGCGGAGATGATGTTGAGTTCTGCCATAACATTCAATACCACATCACGCCGAGCGCGAGCACGATCTGGCTTCCGAAACGGATTGTAATAAGAAGGACCTTTGACCATTCCTACGAGCAACGCGATTTCTGATAAATCGAGCTGTTGAACATTTTTAGCAAAGTAAAAGCGACTCGCCAACGCAATGCCATGAATCGAACGGCGGCCTGCTTGCCCTAAATACACCTCATTGAGATAGGCCTGTATAATTTCTTCTTTGCTGTAGTGAAGCTCTAATAATAAAGCCATGAAGGCTTCTTTCACTTTACGGCGCAATGATCGCTCATTGGTTAGAAAAAAGTTTTTCACCAATTGCTGAGTCAGTGTTGATCCACCCTGAACAGTTCGACCCGCAGCAACATTAGCTTTCATCGCCCGTAAAATGCCACGAATAGAAAGTCCATAATGCTCAAAATAAGCGCGATCTTCTACGGCAATCAAGGCTGCAACTAATGCCGGAGGCACATCTTGTAAGGTGATTAATTCACGATCTTCATGATGAGCGGGAAAAATACCGCCAATATACTGAGGCTCTATGCGTACCAGACCTTCGGTTTTTCCGGCAACGGATAGCTCAGCAATACGTCCTGCGGAAAAAGACAGTCTCACTTTCACAGCCGCTTCATTGCGGTCTGCAAATGAAAAAGCTCGACGATAAATAATCCAGTCCTGACCATAACGCCCATAAGTGCCTGGAGTCACAACATGACTGACGGCTTTATAATCGTTCCACAGCAACTCTGATTTTAACTGCTCCGCGGATAATAAAAGTCCAGGATACAAGGATAATGGACGCGCATAGACCTTAGCCGGCAGGGTCCATTTATTACCATCGAATTGAGAGCGCACTTGAGCATCGAGGTATACCAGCCAAGTGCCGAGTACTAAGATGAAAAGAATAGATAAACGCCAGCACCACGACCAACAACGTTGTTTCCAAGTACGCGGATTACTCTTCGAAGAAGCGGATATAGACGGCTTCTTTTTAGTGACCGTTTTTTTGCTGGTAGCAGATTTTTTAGTACTAGATTTACTTGCCCTAGTTGGCTTTTTAGCAGTCGTCATAGGGGGCACATGTTAACACAGACTAACTTAGTCATACGCTTCAGTTCTGTTAAACTGCTGGCAAGCAGCAATCATTATTCCAACTTATAGAGATATTACGCATGGCTAAGTACGACATTTACGGCATCGGCAACGCATTGGTTGATAAAGAGTTTGAAGTTGAAGACAGCTTCTTTACTGACTTAAATGTTGAAAAAGGCATGATGACGCTGATCGACGAAGATCAGCTTGCTGAACGCTTAAGCGTATTAAAAGACCGTTTCGGTTTGAAAAAACGTGCTTGCGGTGGCAGTGCCGCCAATACCATTATTGGTGCTAGCTACTTTGGTGCAAAGACCTTTTATAGCTGTAACGTTGCCAACGATGAAGCCGGTGACTTTTATATGCAAGACATGAAAGCGGCCGGTGTTGATACCAATCTAAGTGATGATCGTGACGAGGGTGTTACCGGTAAATGCTTAGTTATGGTGACGCCTGATGCTGAACGTACAATGAATACCTATTTAGGTATCACGACTAACTTAGAACAAAAGCACATTGATGAAGTAGCATTAGCTGATTCTGAATACGCTTATATTGAAGGTTATCTAGTAACCTCTGATCTTTCTCGCGCCGCCGCGATTCAGGTTCGCAAACTAGCCGAACAGAAGGGTATTAAAACGGCTTTAACCTTCTCTGATCCCGCCATGGTTCAGTTCTTCAAAGATGGCTTAAAAGAAATGATCGGTGAGGGCGTTGATTTATTGTTCTGTAATGAAGAAGAAGCACTGTTGTTTGCCGAGGCGGATAACTTAGAGGATGCGATTAGCTTCATGCGCACGCAAGCAAAAACCTTTGCCATCACCCTTGGTCATAAAGGCGCTGTCGCGTTTGACGGCAAGACTCTGCATGTGATCGAAGCCAATGAAGCTACCGCTGTTGATTCTAACGGTGCCGGTGATATGTTTGCCGGTGCCTTTATGTATGCCATCACTCATGGACATGATTTTGCAGCCGCTGGCCGTTTAGCCAGTGCCGCTTCGGCCCAGGTTGTTAGTCAATTTGGTCCTCGCTTAGAAGCTGAGCAACATGCGCCGCTAAAAAACGTACTGTAATTTCCTTATTACAGTCAGTTTATTAGCGCCATAAAAAATGCCGCATCGAGGTAACTCGTGCGACATTTTTGTGAAGCCTAATGTTAGATTATTATTTACCCTGAAAAAGAACGTCCTTTCTGACGGAATTCACGAATAGCATGATAAGAAATTAAGCCGCGCTTATTCACTCGGCACTGGGCATACCCTTCTTGATCACTATCGATTAGATCAAAGAAAATATCAAAATGTTCTAGGGTTTCTCGACTGGAGGCAGAATCCACATAAATAAATGTATCATTGGGTAAGGTATGCTTTAAAAAAGCACGACAATGCTCCATCGCATCGCCAATATCACCCGGCTTCCCCTGCATTTCAAAAGGTTCTCTGGTCAGCTGGCAGCCTAATAAAACGAGGCACATAACAAAGATGAAGATGGGTCTAATATATTTCATGACACTATAGTCTTACTGATAATATTCAGAAGTATAGCGTTACCCCATTTTAATTCTGTGGGGTTCTAGTATTAATAACGTAACTAAACAGACACATCGCCGATACTAAGCAATAATCACTAGATCTAATCTGCCCATTTAATCACCTTGCTAACACTTAGATTAATAGATCTTGGCGAATAGGATAAAACTGATCAGCCGCTTCAACCAAAGAACCCGCCGTTAGCTTAGGCACACCATATACCTCTGTCGTAATCCCATAAGATTGACTGATTTTCTTCAACAACAAATCAAAATCGCCGTCTCCTGATAACAGAATAATCGTATCCACATCACCGGCAGCTGCCGTTTCCATCACATCAATGGCAATACCGACATCCCAGTCACCTTTGGCACTGCCATCGCTGCGCTGGATATAAGGCTTAAGCTTCACTTCAAAACCAATGTGCTTGAGCGCATCTTGAAATTTAATCTGTTGATCATCGCCTTTATGAATCGCATATGCCGTCGCTGCAACGATCTCACCCTGACTGGCAATTTTCTTCCATAAGTTGCGGTAGTTAAATGAACGGCCATACACATCGCGCGTGGTGTAATAAATATTTTGCACGTCACTAAAGATGGCGATTTTTTTCATAAAGTACTCTCTAAAGAAAAAGCCATTATCCCTAGGAATAATGGCTTTCATTGATGCAATTAGTTGAACAGACTAACGTGATTAAATAAGCGTGATTACATAAACTTAAAATAGTTATACGTTAGAAGCTATCGATTAGAAACCCTCTTAATAACTATCGTAGGCGCTATTAATCAGAAGCTATATTTTGCACCGACATTAATAGAACGAGGCTTGCCCGGGCGGAAACCATAAGGTTTAACACCAGCGACATACTGCTCATTGAGTAGATTATCTAGAGTGCTGTAAAATTGTAGGTCAGTCAGGTACTGATAGCTCGCACTGATATCGACAACCGTATGCGCTTCAATTAAGTCCGCTTTTTGAATATTGCCTTCACCCGGAACATTACGCATTTCACTTTGATACAATATCGATGAGTTCAATTTCCATTTATCGCGGCCAATCCCAACCTGAACATTCAAACGGTGCTTGGGTAAATAACCTATTTCATAACCGGATTCAATCACTTGGCCCGTTTCACCAAAAGCACCACTGGTATCAACAAAGGTATCGCCAAACTCACCCTGGCTATAGGTATAAGTCGATGAAAGCGGCAGCATAAATTCGCCTATCAATAATTGTCGATTCCAACCAGCTTCTAAACCATATACTACCGCGCTACCCGCATTCGCTTGTTCACCGGTATTATTGCTATCGCAAGAACCTTGAGCAAAACTACAAGTACCACTGAATTCACTGTAATCATTTACAAAGGCAATGACTTCGGCCTGACCTTCTAAAGCCCAAGTACCTGAGAAACGAGAACCTAATTCAACATTTGTACTTTCTTCAGGCTTAGTTTCTCCTGATGCACCAGCAGTCGCTGCCGTAAAACCTTTATAAATACCTGCAAGTACACCCACATTATCAGTCAGTTGAGAGTAAACACCAATACCTGGTAACCATACCGATTGTGTTAACTTGTTTTCTGACGTTTTAACGCCACTAAGAGTTCCATAAATTGTTTTTGAAGATTCAATATTTTCATGGCGAAGACCCAAACTCACAACCGTTTCATCAATTGTGATCTTGTCTTGTACATACACAGCAATGGCTAATGCATCATTAGTATTACGCGTTGTCGTTTTATAACTCCCCTCAACGGCCTGTAAGGTGCCACCAGCTAACATTTTATAATTTTGCTCAGTATGATCACGCTTAACTTGATCTTGATGAATACGAATACCCACTTCTAAATCATTTTTCAGTCCGAAGAATTCAAAACTGTCGTTAATACGGGTTTGTATACCTTGCGAGAAAAATTTGCGCCCGTTATTACCAATACGTAATTGCTCATCGAGATTCGTGCTCGCTTCACCTTTCAATACATTGTAATAACTCTCATGAGTAACTGGGTCTGACAAGACATCATCAATTGTCACCAAGCCCGTATTAAAGCCGTTAATTTTGAACCAATCACGATCAAAATTATTACGATAAACATCTGTCGTTACTACTAAATCATCAATTTCTAATTGGTGTGTAAACTGAAATTGTTGGTGGTTCCATTCGCTTTTATCTAAACGAGAAGCGGCATAACGACGATTGGCGTCATCTTCAAAATCATTACGAGTTAAACCCAGATAAGTTTCATTGGCGATTTCATCTGCATAACCCAGCTTAATTAAGAACAACTGGCTAACCTCACCCAGTATTTGCCAGCTGGTTTGAAAATTGACATCGTTTCTTTCAAAGCCGGTATTATCTTTTGCACCAGCACCGTCTAAATTTTTAAAACCATCAGCACTGACATTTAAGCCTTCAATTAAATAACCAAACTGACCTATTTGCTGACCCTGATAAGCATTGTAACGTTGAAAGTTATCCGAACCATATTGAATATCTAACTCACCGGTAGATTCATAAGGAATCTCACGACTCACTAAATTGATTGCGCCACCCACGGTTGCGGGGCCAAATTGAATAGCAGATGGACCTTTAAAAACTTCAACGGCACTCATGCGCGACATGTTCGGAAAATAATACGCTGCAGGAGCAGAATAAGGCGCTGGTCCTGAAAGAATACCATCCTCCATTACCGTTATTTTTTTACTACGCTCAGGAGAAGTTCCACGTAAACCAATATTAGGACGTAGCCCATAGCCATCTTCTTCCTGAATATTGACGCCGGGCACCGCATTTAATATGCGATGCAAATCGGTATATTCAAACGTCTCTAAAGCGACATCATCAATTAAGGTCGCCGAACCGGGCTGTTTTAGAATTTCATCTTTACCGCCTGTAATATAAATATTATCAAGCTCAATGCCATCTTCTGCGACCACAAATAATGGTATTGATATAAGTCCAAAAGCTAAAAAGAAGGAATAAACAGCAGAAGATGAGTTCAAGATAAAAAATTCCAGAAAAGAACATTGAAGTCAGCATTAGAACATAAATGAGACGTATTTTTAATAAGAAAATAAAGGACAATCAACCACTAAATCTAGAATTTCGCTTATTCAAATAACTGAATAAGCGAATTATTAGAAGATATTAAAGGCCGCAGTTTTCTACTTTGGTTTGGTCCAGTAAGTGCTCATAGCGTTTATCGGTTAATGACATTAAGAAGCAAACCATAGCGTCAACTTCGTTATCATCAAAATTATTTTGGTTTTTACCCAATAAATCATTCTCAATGTTTATTGCTACTTCGGGTGCTGCCCACGGTAAACCTGTTTCTGGATTGTGTTCATTACCCACAGTATCAGCACTCCCCAAAGCACGAGTTTTTGTATGTTGATAAAATTTAATAACCGTTTCCAGTTCGTTGAAAACTCCGTTATGCATATAAGGTGCAGTCACCGCGATATTACGCAAGGTTGGCACTTTAAACTTTCCTTTCTGATTTACATCTTTATTTACAGCCGGGTTATTAAACAGGCCTAGATCTGGTGTACTGACCTTATTAAAAGTTCGTAAAGCCACATTTTCTGGAACGCCAATATTGTGGTATTCAAATCCAGTAAATATTTCACCTTTATTGCCTAACTCATGTTTTTGATGGCAAGCTGCGCATGCTGAGTCAGACCCAGTAAAAAGCACTTTACCAAAAGGCACCTTGGAACCCGCAGGATATTCATACTCCCCCGTTAACGAACGATCGTATTTAGAATCAAAAGGATAGAATAGTTCAGTCTCTTCAAATTTTTCAATTGCGGTAGTCATCGCAGCATAGGCGTTATCAACACTATCAAAGATATCAACACTATAAAGATTTTCAAAAGCACTAACATAATGAGAGTTCTCTTTTATCCGCTCAACCACACTGGCTTTACTTGGCATATTCATCTCACCAGGGTTTAAAGGAGGTCCACCCGCTTGCTCTGCTAGCGTTGCTGCACGCCCATCCCAGAACTGCCCTTCTAAATACCCTTCGTAATCTGATATACCATTGGTCCTTTGGCTGGCCACTCGACTGCGAGTTCCAAGATTAAACTCTCGGCTGAATACCGCATAACCGGCGCTTGGTGCATTTCGATCACCAATAGAGACACCGTCATCACCCAATGAACCTGCAGAAGCAACTCCATGACGGCTAGCATCGTTGAGTCTATCGTCGATAAAACCTCGGTCAGGGTTATGGCAAGTTTCACAAGATTGTGTGCGATCTAGCGATAAATTTTTATCCAAATACAACTGTTTACCTAATAAAGCTTTCGAGCTTAAATCGGGAGCAGCGCTTGATGAACTACTTCCACAACCAGTTAAAGCTGATATTAATCCAGACAATAATAGCCCCGCAATTATCTTCTTCATACTCCACCATTACCTTTACACAGGTTTAAATCTTATTTAGCCACTATCACATTGAGCAAATAGTACTATATTTACCAAGGACTTTAAATGAGAGTAATTGTCATAGGTCAATGGTATTGATTGCCATAGGTCAATCTTATTGCAAATCATTGTCATTTGTATTACCTTGTCGATCAAATATTACTCAGTAAGCATTAGTTTACTCAAACGAATACATAATATTAGATAGGGTCTAGCATAATGAAACTTCTTAAACTCGCTGCATGCATTACTTCTGCATCATTATTAGCCGCTTGTGGTGGTGATACTAAGACAAATACGGTAACTGTTGAGAAGGCACCTGAACGTGTTTTTGTTGCGCCAGCGGCTGGAACAATTGCTGTTGATTTAGATAATGCAAGAAAAGTATTGGCTACCAATGCTGATATTGCTTTTGCTGCTTATTCAGATTCTGTTATTACAGCTGAAGCTTTGCGAGAAGCTTTAGCAACATTCAGAATTGCTCCAACAGCAGATAATCTAACAGCAGCTAAAGCAGCTTGGTTAGTTGCACGCGAACCTTATGGTCAAACTGAAGTTTATCGTTTCCGTAATAGCCCTATCGATGACAACCCAACAACTGCAGCTGAAGAAGATGGCCCAGAAGGCTCTCTGAATGCATGGCCTTTAGGTGAAGCATTAATCGATTATGTTTCGACTAACGATTCTGATTTTACCGCAGAGCAGGTTGGTGTAACGACAAGCAGCACAGGTATTAATGCAAATGCTGACGGTAAATTAGGAGATCCAGCAATTGATAAAGACCCGAATGCTGCTGACGATAACGGTGGTCCAGTAAATGGTTCTAACGTTGCGCAAAACATCATTGCTCTTGATACAATCACTATCAACGATGCACTATTAGATGGATCTGCATCTGCTTCAGATGAGCACGATGTAATTGCTGGCTATCATGCAATTGAATTCCTTCTTTGGGGTCAGGATTTAAATACATCTAACCTAGAAGCTACTGATGGCAGCGATCGCGATTTAGCGGTTAACGCAACGTCCATGGGTGGGCAGCGTCCACTAACTGATTTCACAACAGACGTTGCAAACGCAAATTCTCCAGCCGCTCGTCGCCACCAATACTTAAAGGTTGCAGCAGACAAAATCATTGCTGAACTTACCAGTGTTCGTGATGAATGGAATAAAAATACTGCTGGTTCTTATTATAATACTTTCACAACTGTCGCTAATGCTGCTGAAGCTAAAGTTAAGCTAACCGAAATCCTAGTCGGCATGGGTACGCTTTCTGAAGGCGAACTTGCTGGTGAGCGTATGCAGATCGCCTTTACAGCGAACTCACAAGAAGATGAGCATTCTTGCTTCTCAGATAATACCCACCGTGATATCTGGTTGAATGCAGAAGGCGTATCTAACAGCTTCACTGGTACTTATGCTGGCTACGATAGCAACCAAGATGGTAACGACAATGTTACAACGAATGCAGTAACAGGTTACGGTATTGAAGATTACCTAAAGGATGCTGAGCAATTTGCTTTAGCAGCTCAAGCGACAGAAGTGTTCGATGAAACTGAAGCTAACTACACAGAAATCGATGACGATGCTCGCTATGCAGCTAAGCCATTCGATGTTCAAATCATGAACCCGACGGCTAACAACCCTGTTTACAAAACGATTAAATCGTTAAATGTTCAGTCTATTGTTATTCAAAACATTGCAACTGGCTTAGGCTTAAGCAGTGTTGTTGACGCAGGTGCTTCTGATTGTGATACAACAGATCCGCTTGCGGGCTGCTAATTAATAGGGAAAGTTAAGTTACTCTCTATTTTGAAGTTCCAAAAAAGCCGAGTTTATCTCGGCTTTTTTAGGTCTATTAAATGACGATTTATCCGTTCCAAGTCAAATAAACCTTCATCTCCGCAAGCGTAAAGTCGTTAGTTCTAATATAATCAGCTTCTGATTTATTATTGTTCTTCGTTCACATCTTAATAATGAGTAAGTTTATTTTTATGGTTATTTTTTCTCATGTATTTTTCAGATTGAACTCTCTTTCTGTTTTATTAGTTTCATTTTTAATTCCTTTTTTAGTCGCCTGTGATAATAACGATTACGTTACATCGACATTAACAAGTGACTACGCTCCGCCCTTTCAAGAATCCGAAAAATTTCCAGGCGGGACAACCAGTGTTAGTAGCCGGCCTTTTGCTAGTTTCATGTACCCAGCAGCCAATCTAGAGCAAGACTTGCGACCGAATTTTCACGCAGGAAAAGCACTTGCTAAGCAACCGTGGGTCAAAGCTCCCACAATTACTTTTGCTCGCGACGGCTTAGGCCCGCTTTATAATGCACGTACCTGCTTAGCCTGCCATATCAATGGAGGAAAAGGCAGCATTCCTGACGACAGTAAAAGCTCACTGTTTAGCACTCTAATAAGATTAAGCTCGCCAGGACGTTCATCACACCCTATTTACGGTAATCAATTACAAACACAGTCTATTTCACTCGCACACCAGCTTCGAAGCTCTATTAAAAAAGGCACACTAAAACACGATGTCGCACCCGAGGCTTATGCCTATGTAAGCTGGGTTCCTAAAACTTTCACGTACCCTGACGGCTCCGAAATCAATTTACGCACACCGATTCTGAAGCTCGATCAGCTGGCGTATGGGGAACTTGAAGCAGATACTCAAATTGGGCTTAGAGTTGCACCAGCAATACACGGAATGGGGCTGATTGAATTGATTAAACAAGCCGACATTGACCGCCTCGTCGATGAGCAAGATGACAATGATGATGGTATTTCTGGGCGTTTAAATCAGGTTATGTACAAAAAAACTCAGCAGGTAAGTCCCGGACGTTTTGGACTGAAGAGCAATCAATCTAGCCTTTCAATGACTATCGCCGGTGCTTTTGCTAACGATATCGGCATTAGCAATAGCTTAGTGCCAACTCAGCCTTGTACCACTCAACAGCTGGCCTGTAATCAAGCCGAAAATGGCAATGATGATGAGGGCGTGGAATTGCCAGATCATTTATTGAAACTCGTCGTCGACTTTAATCGCAATCTTGCCCCAATTCAACGTTTGAATAGCCAAACAAAAAGCGTAAAAGAAGGCAGAGTGTTATTCTATGCAGCGGGTTGCCAAGCTTGCCATCAACCAAGCTTCACTACCGGTGAAAGTGATACTTTTTCACATCTGGCTAAGCAAAAGATCTGGCCTTACAGTGATTTCTTAATTCATGATATGGGCCCTGAATTATCAGATGGTAGGCCTGACCATTTAGCCAGTGGCAGTGAGTGGAGAACCGCGCCATTATGGGGACTGGGTTTTCAGAAGCAGGTTAATGGCAGTAAGTCTTACCTGCACGATGGCCGCGCTAGAAGTGTTGAAGAGGCTATCCTATGGCATGGAGGGGAGGCCACTCGATCTCACTCTAACTTTATTCAGTTATCAAAAGCTGAGCGCACCGCCCTCATTGCTTTTGTGGAATCACTATAATGTTTTCATGGCTTAGCTCACGTCGAACAGCATTAAAGCTTGCTCTCGCCCTGCCAATAACAGGTCTAGTCGGGGTCGCTTTAAATAAGGGCCAACAAAGAATAGGGAATTATTTAAATCAAGAGTTTTTATTTTCAGCACAAGGTCGTGATAGTAAGCATTACAGTTTAGGTTGGGTCGATAATATCAATGAGCCTGCTCAAGCAGCGAGTTATAATATATCGAGTAAGTTCAGAGGCCATGGCATTTGCCAAAACCCAGTACTACCTGAGCAAGTCATCATGATGTCTAGGCGCCCTGGCTTACAGGGGCTTGTTTTTAACCTTGATAAAAAAGCGATGATAAATACATTCAACTGTAGGGCTGGCCAGCATTTCCAAGGACATTCTTGCTTCAGTAAAGATGGTAATTTTTTGTATAGCACGGAGTCCGACTCTAAAACGGGAGAAGGCATAATTAGTGTTCGTGAAACAAAAACATTTCAACAAGTTTCCCAATTTGAAAGCTATGGTATTGGACCACACCAAATTGAATTAATGCCTGACAGAGACACCCTGGTTATTGCCAATGGCGGTTTATTAAACCTACCAGAATCTGGACGCGAGATACTTAATCTCGTCACAATGGATTCTAGCCTTACTTATATTAATCGCCATACAGGGGATTTAATTAGCCAACATCGACTAACTAAAGATTTAATAAATAATGATTTAGATATGAGTAAAGCGAGTATTCGCCACTTAGATGTTGCAACAGACGGTAGCGTTGTGATGGGACTTCAAGTACAGCGAATAGCAATGAAAAATGATCAGCTGCTCCCCCTTGCGGCCATTCATAAGAATAATCAATTACAATTATTAACCGCTCCAAACAATCTTACACAACAACTAAATGATTATATGGGAAGCGTAAAGATCAATAACCAGACTCGTACGGTAGGCTATACAAGCCCTAAAGGAAATCTTGCCGTGTTTTGGAGTTTAGATGACTTGAGCTTACAAGCTTTTCATAATTTTCATGATGTGTGCGGGCTAAGCCTGAGTGCAGATAACAAACATTTCATATTATCTAACTCTACTGGTAAAATTAGATTCATTGATTCAAAGCTATTAACAGAAGATAAAGCTCAGCGTTTATATTTTGCCAATCAAAGCTGGGATAATCACATGCTCAATATCCACTTAACTAGTTAATCAAGAGATTACCAATGCATCACTTTTTCACCATTAAATGGTCTTTATCCATCATTACGTTCTTAAGTCTATTTTTGATAGCTTGTAATGAAACAGATAGCTCCAGCGAGATTGGTAATACTGGAATTAAAAATACATCAGGGCAGATAAGTGAACTTGATCTAGCGCTCACTGAAGTATTGGCATTTAATATTATTCCAGCAGTGGACAACTTCGATGTTCAAGCACAAAAACTAGATCGCAGCATTAACGAACTGTGCCCTGCTTCTGAGAGCAAAATGACTGAGCAAGGACTGGTTGAACTACAGAGCCAATGGAAAGAGTTAAATAATGCTTGGTTTAATACATTGCCCTTCTTATTTGGTCCTTTAGAAACCCCTGCCGATGAACTTGGTTTAACACCTACTTACGCCTACATTGACTCTTTTCGCACAGATCATATAAATCGCTCAAGCTCTATACGCAGCAGAATAACTTCATCGATTAATGATACGAATTTTGATGAATCCACTATCGCTAGTTATAGTTATCAAAAAACAGGGCTACTACCACTAGAAATATTATTATTCGAACGTTCTTCTGATCAAGAGACAACTTCCAGTGCAATTGTTAATGAGTATTCACAAACTAATAAATGCGATTTATTACGTGGCCATTCAAACGTTATCAGCAATCTATCAGAAAACATTATGAACGGCTGGAAGAGTAATTACCGAGCGACGGGAATTGGATATGCCGAAATGTTTATTAACAACTCTCTAGATTACTATTTTACTGACAGTTTAGATGGCTCTGGCCTTATTTCTACAACTCTCTTTATTACAGCTTTACAAAATCATTTTGAATATTTAGAGAATCGTAATATCCATACGAATGCTGCATTGCTAGCAGGTTCTTATTGGGATGCTGTTTCCGCATCTGTTATCAGTGCTGAAGCAGCTTTTAGTGGTGCTAATCAAACTAGCCTAAGCATTTATTCATTCATATCGATAACTGGTAACAATGACAATATGGATAGAATAAAAGCAAGCTTCGCTGCCATAATAACAACAGTAGAAAATCAAGATGTAAGTGCAATGCAAACAGCTTCAGGAATAGTGCGCATGACAATTGGAACAGATGTAACCTCTGCTCTTAATGTTAGCTTGGGTTTAAACTTCAGCGACGGTGATTAGTAATCACATCGTTTTATTAAGAAAAAATATCGTAAATACTGGAATCGATAACATCGATGATGTGTAAGTGATATTACATACCATTTCATAGCCTAGTCCTTTTCAGATTAGGCTCAATATACGGGGTTTCATCAGCCACATACTGAACCATTTCAGCTTCCCTTCACAATACCTCGATTTAAAATAAACTCATCTGCAGGCCACATATCTCGGCAAAGCTCGTATCATACAGTACAAGTAAACCATCACAAACGGGGGCCAGCTGTTTCTCTAAATAGTGCTGATAATCTATCTGCAAAGATGCCGTTTTTTCAAATACGGCTAACGGCTGCGGCCCATTAGTCGTTATTAAATACTGAATCCAACCCCCACTATTCTGATAAAGGGGCGGCAAACCTTGCTGCTGTCGCCAGAGTTCTAATACCGCAGCGGCCTTCGCATGCGGGGGAATATTACGTTGATATTCGCTCAGCGGTTGGCGCAGCCTTTTTCGGTAAATCAGCTGCTGATTTCGATTACCGGCCATTAGATCAGCGACTTCCGTTTTCATCCATTCGGTAAATGATTGCTCAGAAAAAATACGTTCAAACAGTTGCTTTTGAAACTGTCGCGCAAGCGGCGTCCAATCACTGCGTACCGCTTCTAGTCCTTTGAAGATGGTTTCAACTTCTTCTTCGCCCGAAACAGATAACGTATGCACCGTGCCGGCATAACGCTTTTTACTGCCGGTCTCAGCACCTCGAATCGAGGGCATAAAGAAACGTTGATAGTGGGTCTCGTATTCAATTTCAAGTTTACTGTCGAGCTGATGTTCTTGCCTAATTGTATGAGTCCACCAGCGGTTTAAGTCGGTACTGAGTTGCTGGCCAATCACATCTGCTTGTTGTTGTGTTTTCTTTTCTTTAAGCCAGACAAAGACCGAATCAGTATCACCATAAATAACGTCATAGCCTTGGGTCTTAATCCATTGCGCAGAACGTTGAATAATCTCATGGCTTCTTTCAGTAATAGAGCTGGATAAACGCATATCAAAAAAGCGGCAACCGTCACTACCGAGTACACCATAAAATGAACTCATGATGATTTTTATGGCTTGTGCGAGGTGATGGTTTTTTTCTTTCTTCGCTTGGTCTCGCTGCTCACCTAACATGGTAACTAGATCAGGCAGGCAATGTTTTTCACGATCAAAGTAGCCGCCATTAAATCCTGCAATACTTTTTTCTTCTGATCTTTTTTCTGCAGAGCTTTCTTCTTCACTTTTCAATCCTTCAATCAGCCCCATCGGGTCAATTTTGAAGGTACGCATAATCGAAGGATAAAGACTTTTAAAATCCAGTACTAAAATGCTGTCATACAAGCCGGGGCGGGAATCCATTACAAAGCCACCTGGGCTTTTTATGTCACTAAAGCCTTCGTCATAATTTGGGGCCACATAGCCATTACGATGCAATAACGGTAAATACAGGTTTTCAAAACCGGCAACAGAACCCCCCATTCGATCTAATAACAGTCCGGTTAAACTGCTGCGCTGAATGGCAAAGTCCATTAACTCGGTATGCTGAAAGATGTCCCATACTAAAATGCAATCTTCTAAGTTATAAGCGGCTAACGCGGGCTTATCATTATCAAATAAATATTCAATTTCATGGTCATACGATTCATAAACTTTAGCCTCGCCGGTGATCAGCTTACGTCGCCCTAATAATTCTGCAGCCACGTTATCCAAGGCAAAACTTTCAAACTTATATTCAGCTTGGCGCAGCATTTCAATGCCATCGATTATGCAGCGCCCTGGCACATGAACGTAACTTCGATTAGCCTTGTTTTGATCATGACGCCAACTCACTTCTTGCTGGTTACGCCCTAGAATAAAAGGAACTTCAAGCTCATCACATTTACGTTGGATAAAATCCATATCAAATTGAATGAAGTTCCAACCAATAATAATGTCAGGATCTAGGCGCTGCATTTCGTTAAAGAACGTTTCTAATAGAGAAACTTCGTCTTCTAAATAGAGGCAATGCTCGGTTACTGAGGCGTCCACATCAACGGGCCCAACCATCCAGATATAGCTGACCCTTTCCAGTACGCCATTAATCAACACCTCACCATGGCAAGCAATCGAGTATAACTGGTCTCTTTTTCCTTCTTTCGGAAAGGTCGTTTCAATATCAACTGAAAGCACCGTGAGTGCCGTTGTCGTCACCGCATCAATACTGGGTTTCGCCTTACCCTGCTGGCAGAGTAAATAACCTTCTTGCTGTTGCCAAAGGCCATGAATTTCAGCGCCGCCGCGAATGAAGCGCTCCATCAAGTAGCGATCGGTTGGGCGTAAGTCATACTCCCAAACCGGAATATCCCAATCACTTAGTAGGTAGTTAAAACGATAGATGTCTTCTTGGCGCAGGTAACAGGCCACCAGCGGCTGTTGATTGAAGGCTTTTAGCGATACTGCCCGAATGGTTACCGCAAATCCTTCGCCGCGAGCCAAACGCTGAGCTTTATCTTGGTCTGCCACGGGCACAAAACAAACAGACGGTTGCTCAATACGCAGGCACAAGGGTCCAGCAGAACTGGCAAACCAGAATTCCAGTTCACTGCTCTGCTCTCCTTCAAACCAGCGGCTGGTTAATAAAAAGCCTTGTTGGCTGCTTGTGCTCATTAATTACAATCTATTTTAGGGTCTATACTAAAGTTGAAAATACGCCGCAATGTAACAAGCCTGAAGGATATAGCAATGAATGGCCCCATAATCAGTGATGATCCACTTTATCAATTATTGAGAAACGATGATGTTATTGGATTCAATCAGGCTCGAGCTCAGGGGCAAGACTGTAAATTAGCCGGCTGTGACCTGCGCGGCTTGGATCTTCGTAATCTAGATATTAGTAATATGGATTTAGAAGATACCTACTTTCGTGGAGCAGATTTACGCGGTATTGATTTTCGTGGCTGCAACCTAGATGGCGCCTCTTTAGCGGATGCAAAAATCAGTGGTTGTTACTTCCCGGCTGAATTAAGTCCAGAAGAGATTCAATTATCTGTCACTATGGGGACGCGATTGCGTCACGTTTACAATAAAAGTTAGATATGTCCTTTAAAAATAAGGGTATTATCGGTATCTTTCAGTAACAGATAAAAAACTATAATGTTGGAGATGTCTATGTACCTACCGGGTAAACCGCATGAAGCTATGGAAACACTCTATGCACGCATGCAACAGCTGACGAAAGGTCTGTTGGATGGTTTCCCATTGGACCAAGACCCTCTATCTCTTGAAAACGTAGATGATCTTTATCAGCACTTTGATAGCAATCAGCTCTTCTTAATCACTGACGGCATGATCCACATGACCCACGAAGGGCAAAATATCGTCAGCTTTGATGAAGGCGACTTGGTGGGCTTTAACCGTGCTTTCGATCTACCGTGCCCAACCTACCGCGCCGATGAGTTTGTAGAAGTGCAGCTGATTGATCGTGATGCCTTCTTACGCCACGTTTATAGCGATAAGCGCCGTCAGCATTATTGGAGCCATTTCTTAATGTGTCAGAACAGCCTTCTGCTGAATCATCTGGCACAAATCAGCAAAGCACAAACAAAGACGATCGCCGGTTTTCAAAATTGTCAGCCAGGTGATGTCATCATTAAAGAAGGTGATGAAGCCGAGCACGTTTATACAATCATCAGTGGTGAGGCCGATGTGTTTGCCGATGGCATTAAAGTGGGCGAAATAGGGGAAGACGAAGTATTTGGCGCGATGGCCGTTTTTACTGGCGAGAAACGTTCCGCCACGGTTCAGGCACGAACGCCTTGCACCATCATGGCGGTTCCGCAAGATGACTTCGTGCACTTGATTGAAGCCCAGCCTAAAGCCGCGGTAAACTTGATCGAGAATCTAGCGCGCCGAATTATTGCCCTCAACCAACAGTTGATTGAACAGCAGAAGTAAATCGACGGCTAAATAATAAACCCCAAAGACTAGGTTTCCTTACCTAGTCTTTGTTTACACAATCTCTTAATCAGGCTTTAGACGCAATCGCTTCTGCCATAGAGCGATCAGCAATCTCTTCCAACCATACTAGATCAACATTTTGATGTGACTCACAAATAAACCAAGGTTCGCGAGAATCAGGTTCTAACATAATGCCGTGCTTAATTAAGTTCATCGCAAACTCGGTATACAGCTCACTATCCGTTTGTTTCCAATCACGGTAATTGGTTGGTACCAAATCACCAAAGTGAATACCAAACATCGCATCAGGGCCTGCAAAGCGATGCTCTATGCCATGTTTAGTGAAAACACGAGAAAGTACCTGCTGAATTTCAGTACCCACCTTGTTGATGGTTTCATAAGCGTCAGTTTCGTTGAGTATGGTCAGTGTCGCTTTCGCAGCACTTAAGGCGATCATATTTGCGGTATAGGTACCGCCATGAGTCACGCCTTTGCTGCTGAAGCTAATAATATCCATCACATCGGCACGACCACCAAAAGCCGCCACAGGATAACCATTACCCATCGCTTTCGCGTACGTGGTTAAGTCAGCATTAATGCCATATAGCTCTTGTGCGCCACCTTTAGCGACACGGAAGCCTGTTTTCACTTCATCCATGATCAGTAATGTGCCATTGGCATCACACATATCACGTAGCTTTTGCATGTACTCTTGGCTTGAAGCGATGCTGCCACAGTTACCTAAGATCGGCTCAATCACGATCGCGGCAATATCATCACCCACGCGTGCGAAAACAGCATCAATCGCTTCGAAGCTATTCAGCGGCACGGTTTCTAAATGCTCACGGCTCGCTTCTGGAATACCAACACCAAAAGACGCAATTTCAGGGGCTTGGCCTGAATCAGCATCCCAGCTATCAACATCGGACTTCCACATCATTTCGTCATACAGACCGTGAAAACCGCCTTCAACCACAACAATCTTATTACGCCCGGTAAACCCACGCGCCGTACGCACAGCACCGATCACCGCTTCGGTACCTGAGTTAGCAAAACGCATTTTCTCGATATTTGGACACATCTGCTTAATCAGCTCGATCACTTCAGAATCAAGATCGGTAGAGAAGCCAGAAATTGTGCCACGCTCAGTAATCGCTTTAATCACTTCTTGATCAACGCGAATATCGCGATAACCCAAGATGATCGGGCCATAAGCCAAACGAAAATCGGTAAACGTCTGATCATCAGCATCTGTAATGGTGCAGCCTTCACTGCTTTTAACAAATACAGTATTGTCTTCACCCCAATAGCGATAACTATCGGCAACGCCCATCGGCATATTGGTATGAGCTTGCTGCAACAGACTATTAGTGACGGGCTTCGCTGGATTGGTCATGTTATCTATCTTCATTCTGTATTAATGGCGCGCATAATACAGGGCTATACAGGGCTTTGCATCCCAGATATCGTTTTGCTGAATAAATGCTACACAAAATCACATTCTATCGGCATTTTAGCCGATAGTTGACCCATGACTATCAAGGTCTAAGTGTGAACGTGCTACACTTTCATTCATCATATACACCTTATATTTGAGCTGCTATTCATGGATTTTCTCTGGATTCTTATTGCTTTCCTCTGTGGTTTTACCGCCAAGCAAATCAATCTACCACCGCTAATTGGTTACCTAGCGGCAGGCTTTGGTCTTCACGCCTATGGTGTCGTCCCTCATGCAAATCTAGAAACCTTAGCCAATATTGGTATCACCTTGATGCTGTTTACCATTGGTTTAAAGGTCAACTTTAATACCTTACTAAAAACCTCGGTTTGGGCCGGCACCAGTTTACACATGGTCAGCTGGGTGATTGTGGGCGTGCTGTTATTGAAAGGTTTTGCCTTATTAGGTATCAGCTATTTTGTTGACCTCGACTGGACTGCCTTAGCCTTAATTAGCTTTGCCCTTAGTTTTAGCAGCACCGTCTGTATTGTTAAGCTGTTAGAAGACAAGAACGAAATGAAAGCCCGCCACGGCAAATTGGCCGTGGGTATTCTGGTGATGCAGGACATTGTCGCCGTGGCTTTTTTAGTTATTGCCACCGGCAAGATGCCCTCTTTATACGCTCTAGTATTACTACTGCTGTGGCCTGCTCGCCCATTGTTAAACCGTATTTTAAATATGAGTGGCCACGGTGAGTTACTGCCTTTAATCGGAATTTTCTTAGCGCTGGGGGGTTATGAGCTATTTCAGATGGTGAATATGAAAGGCGACTTGGGTGCCTTGGTTGTCGGTTTATTATTAAGCCAACATACCAAGTCAGCTGAATTAGCAAAATCACTTTTAAGCTTCAAAGATCTATTCTTAATTGGCTTCTTTCTATCCATCGGCTTCACCGCACTACCCACCTTTGAAATGATGCCCGCGCTGGCCGTCGTCAGTTTTATATTAATCATCAAAGGTGTTTTGTTGTTCCATATACTAGCCGCGCTTGGGGTTGCTGGCCGTAATATGTTCCTCGGTAGTATGGTGCTAACCAACTACAGCGAATTTGGTTTAATCGTTGCGGCTTTGTGCGTTCAAAATGGTTGGCTGGAGAACGATTGGCTGGTAATCATTGCACTGGCCGTGAGTCTCTCATTCGTCTTTACCAGTATATTCTATGACTATGCGCACACGGCTTACGCCTACGCTCGTAACTGGGTTAAGTATTTCGAAAGAGAGCAACCGATTCCCGCCTACCAAGAACAGCTTAAAAGCGCTGAAATTTTAATCATCGGTATGGGCCGTGTTGGCCGCAGTTCATACGATGTTCTTCATGCCCAACTAGACGATAAAGTTTGGGGCGTCGAATCCGATATTGATAAAGTACGTCGTCACCGAGACGAAGGCCGTCATATTATTTTAGGCGATGCCGAAGATGCTGACTTCTGGGAAACGCGTGAGCTTTGGCATATTAAGCTCATCATGTTGGCGATGCCGTCCGTTACGGATATTCGCGACATCACCACCCAACTGAAAATCAGTGGTTATCAAGGCCATGTCGCAGCGATTGCGCGCTATGAAGATGAGCGTGAAAAACTCATGGCGATGGGAATCGATAACGTCTTTAACTACTACGTTGAAGCGGGTACCGGTTTCGCCGAAGAAAGCCTGCAATTATTAGAACAAGACTCTCAAGCCAAAGAAGCTATTTAAGATTATAAAACCATGACACAAAATACCATCTGGGTAGACGCAGACGCCTGCCCAAACGCGATTAAAGAAACATTATTCAAAGCCGCTAACCGCAAAGAAATCCCGCTGATTCTAGTTGCTAATCACTTCCTTAAAGTGCCTCCATCTCCCTGGATTAAAAGCATTCAAGTAGAATCGGGCTTTGATGTTGCTGATGACTATATTGTTGCAGAAGTGAACAAGGACGATTTAGTCATTACCTCTGACATTCCTTTAGCCGCCGAATTAATCGAAAAAGGCGCTCAGGTTATTACCGCGCGCGGTGATATTTTTGATAAAACCAATATCAAGCAGAAACTCAACATGCGAGATTTTATGGATACCATGCGCAGCTCGGGTGAGCATAGTGGTGGCCAGGCAGCAATGAATGCCAAAGATAAGCAGACTTTTGCTAATGCATTAGACCGCTATTTAGCGAAGTATGGCAACGGCTAAGAATTTATTCATTGAGTAATCAATCGCTCTAAAAAGACAATTATGCCAAGTGCTCCACTAAGACAGAGTTGAATAGAGAGATCCCATCTCTATTCAATTTGATTGTTCAAAAAATCATGCATTAAAGACTACGGCGTACTTTAAAAATATCACCGTTATTTTTCAAAGTAATTAAGGATTGAGTATCCATAAAGTAGCTCTCCTTATCAAAATAATCTTCGCCATTAATTTTTGATTTTTTAACTTCTTTACGCACACCTTTTTTAGACTCAAAAACATAGCCCCCCTCAACAATATCGACACCATCTGATTGAACATTTACGACTTTAAATATCCCATATTTATAATCATCCTTCATTTCAGTTCGAGTACGAGTGATGTCTATTAGATACATATCATTGATTTCTGGCGCGTTAATATATGCTAATTCTTCTAAATCCTTTTGCTCACTATAATTATTCATCCAAATCAAAAATACAGGAATTATAATAGCCCAGTATTCGACAGGAATAAAAAATAAAGTATGAGAAGAGGCCTTCTTTGATGTGCCTGCTTCTTCATCTACAAAAATTTCTCGATATTTATAATTTACCAAATAGCCAAAAATCGCTATTAGAGTCGCCGCTAAGCCCACTGCCATTCCTTTTGGCCATTCATGCAATTGATAATATTCATCACCCATTACAAAATTAATTGTGACCTGAGTAACAATCAACATGACAAAAAATATGACGGGGATCAACCAGCCTTTACGTCTCCAAATCATCATATCTGGGCCTCCTTGCTAATATTTAGTTCTGGATTAGAGAAACTAACTGAATAGTCTCCAGCGTCTCTCCACCACCACTGCGAATTTCCAGTAGCATCACATATAGAATGCGCCCACTCAGTTGTACCCAGCTCTCCAGACAAAATATCTGAAGAAACGAAACAGGTCCAACTACCCGTTATATGCTCTAGGCATACCCGATAATCGACAGAAGTTTCTAAGTTATTAATCAATATAATACCGTAACTGTCTTCTGCTCCATCGCAACTCTCGCCCCATGCACTGTCGTGTTTAACAACTTCCGAAAATGCAATGCAGGGTATTAAAAACAATATTGCTGATGTTAACTTTAGCGCTGTCATCCTAACTCCTTTCCTTGATAAATCCTCCCCAATGTCGAGGGTGTACCACATTAGCACTGCTTACTATTCTGTCAATTAAATCACTCTAGTTTAATCACCTACTACCAATATCATTCATAAAACGAGTTCCTTAACCAATGTTCCGCTGATGAAATAGTCTAATCCGCCTAGAACTCTGTTCAGTAGGTTCTTAGTTAGCTACCCTGATGTTATCAAATAGATAATATCCTTCAGAATCACGCGAGAATCTAGCATCATGAGCAATGAAGAAAGCACTACCAATAATGGAGACAGCTATACACCTCCAGCAGTTTGGCAAGCCGAGGAATCTGGTGGCGAGTTCGCCAACATCAATCGCCCTACTGCCGGGGCGACTCACGACAAAGCATTACCCGCCGGTAAGCATCCTTTCCAACTTCATTCTTTAGCGACCCCTAACGGCGTTAAAGTCACCATTATGTTAGAAGAGCTGATTGAAAAAGGCATAGTGGAAGCTGAGTATGACGCCTACCCGATTAATATTATGGAAGGTGATCAATTCAGTTCGGGGTTTATCGATATTAATCCAAACTCTAAAATTCCTGCGTTGATTGATAACTCGGGAATTAAAGCAGGTGAAAATCCCGTTCGAATTTTTGAGTCAGGTGCAATCTTGATACACTTGGCAGAAAAATTTGATAGCTTCTTGCCACAAGGTGCAGCGAAAGCAGAAGTAATGTCTTGGTTGTTTTGGCAAATGGGCAGCGCGCCCTTCTTAGGCGGTGGCTTTGGTCACTTCTATGCTTATGCACCGGAGAAATTCGAATACCCAATTAATCGTTATGCTATGGAAGTGAAACGCCAGCTTGATGTCCTAGACAAGCAACTAGCAAATAATACTTATATTAGCGGCGAAGACTACACCATTGCCGACATGGCAATCTGGCCTTGGTACGGAACATTAGTAATAGGTGGTTTATACAGTGCTGCTGAGTTCTTAGATGTTAAGTCATATAAGAATGTTATGCGCTGGGCTGAAGCCATTGCAGAACGTCCTGCGGTTAAGCGCGGCAAGATGGTGAATTGTACTTGGGGTGAACCTGAAGGTCAGCTAGCTGAGCGTCATAGCCAGGCAGATTTTAATAAATAATTTAGGTGCAGTGGTTAATGCTACTTCCCTCTGCTTATTGAAACAAGTAGGGGGAGTTGTTCAAATTTTCTACAAGAAATTTTCAGTAGACTTCTAAAAATATGTCTAATCATACGAATGCTAAAAGCATCATAAAGTCTCCGAGATCCCCACCGGGTCAAACCATAGCTCTTTCTGATCAAGTGGTGTTGTTGAGGGAAGTAATGGGTTATGTATTTTGAATAATTTCCTGCTATTTAAGTGAACTCGAGCTATATCTTTTTTATGATACTTTAAGAATATTTTATCAAATGAGCCATCCTCAATCATCATCCTCATTCCTAGTTCAATCCGCGCAGCAAGAACAGGATTCTTCTTAGATGTGAAAAAATATTTTGGCCATGGGTAATATAAAAGAATTGTGTTCTCAATAATCAAATTCGGAAGTATATCCTTTCGCATTTCATATTCTTCAGGGGCTTCATTAATACCTCTAGAAAAATAATCAAATCTTCCTTCCATTAGCATTCGAAATAAACCTTCATAATTAGGGCCTATCACTACTTCGAATCCATTCCCTTTAAAGACTTTTACATCATTCCAAATATGACCTTGACCTACCTTTAGCTTCTTCAATTCTTCCAGTGTCTCAATGGTCTCGAATTTAGCTTGGTCTTCTTTTTTAATGAGAAAAATTCGATAGCCTAGTAATCCTTTTCGAATAGGAATTCGTATCGGAAGTAATGCATCTTCACGATTTTCGGATGAAGTTGTCCAAATCACATTAACTGTTTCTACCTCTTCTGCTTTCAAAAACTCAATTGCCCGACCAACATTCATATTTTCTGCTGGGATCATTTTGAAGGGCCCATGTGAATTTGATGTCTTTTCAAGGATTTGTCTTAACAAACTGATGCAATAATCAAAACGCTTATCATCTTTAGATACTGGCGTTGGAGAATAGATAACGGTCAATTCTTCGGACATTGCCGGAAAAATAATGCAACAGCCTATTAGCAATAGGAAACTTGTATTCAATAAAACCTTCATAGTTTGTTATTCTCGATGTAACTTACCCTATAGGTTAGTTAATTAACTAGAGAACTCCAAGCTAAATACTCATTCTGACATTACTGTCTAAGAACTAAAACCTTTGATAAGAGCTTGCCGTACATTTTCTTTACTCGACATTCGCGATGTTGTATAAACCAATTCACGCCGACGAGGGTCCATCATGTTATAGCCAATAGCTTGTAAATCTTCTGCCGTTGGTTCTATGCGTATTACTTTCTTCCCTGCCGCTTCGAGTAGAGCAACTTCTTTATCGACAATTCTTGTCATACCCTTTCGTATTTTACGTTCTATTTTTCTAAACATTGACCAAGGTTTATCTGGTTTAGATGCAGACATAGGTACTAGCATAATGACTTCATCAATGTCTGTATCTATTAACATATCGGCTGAGCAAGGGGATACAACTCCGCCATCAATATAGTTGCGCTTATCTATTTCTACGGGGGGACACCAACCCGGTACACCATAGGAAGCACAAACTGCTTGGCTTAAATTGATGTTTTTTAGCTCACTTTTATCACGCCCAAAAGCTTTACGTTCACCTGTTTGATTATCAACGCATACTAACCAACAATTATCGTGATCAACCCAGTCTTTTTGAATACCTTCTGTCGCTTTAACTCGATCAATGAGCTTAATAAATGGAGCCATATCAAAGCCACCTTGAGGCAATAGCCCAACCCATCCTGTTAAACTGCTCAAATCCCCTTTTCGCATTTTGTTAAATAATTGAGGCGCAGTAAATTTAAACGTTGGTAATGGCGGATACCAAGGGCCTGAATCTCTAGCATGGTCCCAAATGTTTTGATGCTGACCTTCTTGCGAGGCTATTAAATCATTCAGCGTTATGCCTCCTGCCATCAAACTAACGAGCACAGCGCCGACGGAAGTGCCGATAAATATATCGGCTTCTTCAGGATTCCATTGTAATTGTTCGCGTACTTGAACTAACGCAGGAATCATCCACGCAGCGCCCGCAACAGCGCCACAGCCTAATACCAAGGCCCGCTTTGGCTTTGGACGATTACGGCTTGAATAAGTATCTGTTTGAATATTTGATGGCGCTATTGATTGAGAGTCAGGCATCTTCTAACTCACTTTTTATATCTAAGCTGTTTTCTTGACTTAGAGAGTAGGCGTGGCTATCAAACTTGGCTAACATTTTCCTGAGTTTGAAGGTACTCCATGGAAAGCCAATGCTGTTCTTGCCATTTTCATCAATATAATAACTAGAACAGCCGCCGGTATTCCAAACGGTAGTTTGTAAATCTTGCTGCACTTTTTCGTTATACGTTTTCTGTGCTTGGCTATTCACTTCTAAGCGCGATACGTTGTTATCGCGCATTTCGGTTAACGCACCGATTACATAATTTAACTGCGCTTCGATAATAATAAAGGCCGAGTTATGCCCAATAGCTAAGTTTGGCCCTAGCACTAAAAAGAAATTAGGAAAGTCGGTAATGGTTGTGCCACGATACGCTTCTGGGCTGCCTTGCCAGATTTCGTCCATCGTCTTGCCGCTTTTACCTTGAACATGTTTTGCAATAGGCACATCAGATACGTGAAATCCTGTCCCTAGAATAATCACATCCGCTTCGCGCTGGTCTCCATTACTGGCGATAATAGTATTGCCTTCTATCTTGTCTACGCCACTGGCCACTACTTCTACATTTTCTTGAGCGAGAGCTCTGTAATAATGATTGCTCAATAAAACGCGCTTGCAGCCCATCGTATAATCGGGGGTGATTTTTGCTTTTAGTGCTTCATCTTTAATGTGACGGTTGATGTGCCACTTCGCTAGACCTTGCAGTCGTTTTAAAATAGCAGGTTTACGGAAGCCTAAACCAAAGGTTTCCATGCCTAGATAAAGCGTTTTTCGAAAGAGATTTAAGGTGAAGGGAAAGTGAAACAAACCCCGTACTAACTTGTTCACTTTAATATCAGGTTTAGGCAAGATCCATTGCGGCGTCCGTTGAAAGGCGACCAGCTCTTTTACAATAGGTTGTATTTCAGGGATAAACTGAATCGCCGAAGCCCCTGTACCTATCACCGCAACTCGCTTGCCGGTTAAATCTAAATTATGATTCCAATGAGAGGAGTGAAAGACTTCGCCGTTAAACGTTTCTAAACCGGGTAGTTTTGGCAAAATAGGCTCGTGCAGATATCCCACGCATGAAATCACTTTATTGGCTTGATACGTCCCTTGTTCGGTATGAACTAACCAACACTGCTGATCTTCTTGCCACACAATATTTTCAACGTTAATACCAAAGCGTAAGAAAGGCATGATACCAAAATCACGAGCGGTTTTTTCGGTGTAACTTAAAATTTCTTCTTGGCCTGCAAATACTTTGCTCCAGTTTTTATTCTGTGCAAACGAATACGAGTATAAGGCAGACGGCACATCACATTCACAACCCGGATACGTATTGTCTCGCCATGTGCCGCCTAAGTTTTGATGCTTTTCTAGAATAATAAAATCGTTAATCCCTTCCTGGGTTAAGCGGATACCTGCTCCAATACCACTAAAGCCTGATCCAATAATAATGACATCATGACTGGCAACGATTGGTTCTTTACTCATCTGTTCTTTACTTATGTACTTGGCGTTCATAATGCAGCCTCTTTGTTATTATTTTTAGTGACTGCTGATTTCTTCTTAGCCTCAAGCACGCTATGAAGCGCAGTATAATCTGAGGTTAACAACGCAATCTTATTTAATAGTGATTTATTTCTAATGTAACCATTATGGGCAAACCAGATGAGCGCATCGACTAACGATATTTTAATATCGGTCTGAGGCAGGCCTAATTCTGTAACCGCTTTCGAGCAATCTACGGCCAAGTGTAATTCAGAGATCGCAACGGCTTCTGGCGTAATTAACGGTGGCTTACGACTAATGAATTGAGTAAACCACAGTGCCAAGTACCCCCCGATTCTGGCTAAGAAAAATGGCACAGGAATCACCGGCTTTTTAATCTCTAAAATTTCCATGGTGAGTCTGGTTAATTCTAAAGCTGAAACATTTTGATGACCCAATAAATAAGTCTCGCCTGCCTTACCTTTTTCTAATGCCAGTACATGACCCAAAGCGATATCACGCACATCACCAAAATTAGTGACTGTATCGGGTATCGCTAATAAGGGCAGCGTCGCAACGGTGAGTATTAATTTACCGGTCGGCGTTGGACCAATATCACAAGGTCCAACAGGTCCGGTTGGAGCACAGATCACGACGTTTTGCCCTGCCTTGGCAGCATTCACCGCAACTTCGTGTCCTTCAGCCTTAGTGATTGCATAGACACTTTGGGTCGCTGCTAATGCGAAGGGGCTTTCTTCTGTGCCGATTTTAATGTTACCAGCAGCATCAAGACCTTGTCCGCCAAAACGCGCAATCGAACTGGTACAAACAACACGCCCTAATTTTAATTCTCTTGCCGCCCGTAGAATATTATCGGTGCCCATCACATTCACTCGACGCATCAACTCTTGGTCGGGTAACCAGAGCGCGTAAACCGCCGCTAAATGAATTACTTGCTCACAGCCTGTCATCGCATCAATCACTTGCTGATACTCTGTGATATCCCCCGCTTGTAATTCGATCTGATCTGCAACATCCGCCAAGTTATCCAGCTTTTCATAAGGAAGGTGCAAGACCCGTACTTGATAGTGGCGCTGTAATAATAGCTTCACCACATGACTGCCTATAAAGCCTGCGCCACCGGTTACTAATACCTTACCTGCTTCCTTAGAGGGGATTGTCTTCATGTGATGAGCCTCAACTTTTCTAAGTTTTGATTATTCTTATTCTACATACGGCTTCGTATGTTAATCATTTATCCACATACGGGACCGTATGTCAATGAGTCGAGATATCCGCTACAATGCCAACTCAGCCAATAGATATAGCGATGTCATGTCCAAACCCAGCCGTGCGGAAGCGAAGCAAGCCAGCCGTGAAGCCTTAATTAAATCTGCGATGGCGTTGATGCCTGAGAAAGGCCTTGATGTTAGCCTCGATGAGCTGTGTGCTCATGCAGGCTATACCCGTGGGGCTTTTTATGTGCATTTTAAAAATCGTGACGAGCTGACATTAGAAGTAATGACGATTAACGGTGAGAACTGGTTAAATTCGATCTTTAAGCCACGCCCTGATGGTGAAGCTGAAGATCTATTTACTATGGTGCAGCGTTTTTTAACTGAAATGGTTTCTGGTACTTACCCGATTACCCAAGAAGCCGGTTTGCGCCCCCACCAGCTATTAGAAGCCTGCGCGCGCAGCGAACCGATTAAGCAGCGTTATTTGGAATTGGTGACCGACAGCATTCGTCGCTTAACTGCCAATGTGCAGCAAAGCCAAGATAAACAGCAATTGAACCAGACCATCGATCCAGAACAAATTGCCTCATTGCTGTTAGCGTTAGCGATTGGTGTGCATACGATGTATGACTTAAATTATCCGATAGATTTTGCCAAGGGATCAATGGCGCTATTACAGCTATTAGCTAAATAGCGATCGTTAAATAGAAAAAGTTAAACGGGCAATCGATGCCGTTTGTGTTAACAATTTCCTGCAGAAAAACTAATCACTTCTGAAATGGTTTTCTTCCCAAGCCGTAGCATTAATATTCTATCAATGCCCACTGCAACACCTGCACAAGCGGGTAAACCTGCTTCGTCATCGGCCATCGCCGCTAATAATTTCTCATCGATTGGACGCTCAGTTCCTTTGAGCTCTTTTTCAAAACGCTGTCTTTGCTCTTCGCTATCGGTCAATTCGTGATAACCATTGGCGAGCTCTAAGCTATTAAGATAGACCTCAAAACGTTCGGCAATAACCTGCCCATTATCGTCGTTGTTTAGCTTGGCTAATGCAGCTTGGCTTGCCGGATAGTTATAAATAAAGACCAACTGATTTTTCGGTAAGGCCTTTTCTACTTTATGACTCATGATCATATCAAGCCAGCCATCGCGATTGAGCTCTAAATCGCCACCCGCTAATTCAATTCCCAATACCTTAATATCATCATCACTAGCAGAGAAAGGATCTAAACCCGCGTATTGAATAACAGCTTGCTGGTAAGTTAAAAATAGCGGCGCATCCTCTAATTCAACTTCTGAGTCATTAAACAGTTCATCTAATAAATCAGCGACTTCGTGCATCAGTTCTTGATGATCCATGTCTAAGCGATACCATTCCAGCATAGTGAATTCTGGATTATGTCGACCGCCAGCTTCGCCTGCACGGAAGACTTTCCCTAAGGCATAGAGATCGCCGCTGCCTGCGCACAACAAACGCTTCATCGAATACTCTGGTGAGGTATGCAGATATAAATTTGGCATAACATCTGAGGCAAGTACGGCTATCGGTTCGATATTTGTGTCGGCTACCGGCGCATGATTGAGAATCGGCAGCTCAACTTCTAAGGCATTGGTTTCGATAAAGAATTCACGAACACTGCGATTCAGCGCAGCACGGGCGTGTAATGCTTCGAGGTTTGCACTGGGTTTCCAATTCACGAGCACTGACATATAAACTCTCTACTTATTAGCTAGCTATTTATTTTTCACATAAAAAAAGGAAGCCTAAGCTTCCTTCTTTTTAATCCGCGGCTAAATTACTTAGCGCGACTCACGTATTCGCCAACACGCGTATCGATGCGTAACATTTCACCGATTTCGATGAATAATGGTACACGAACCATCGCGCCCGTTTGTAAATAAGCTGGCTTAGAACCACCTTGAGCGGTATCACCTTTAAGACCTGGATCAGTCTCAGTCACTTCAAGGTCGATGAAGTTAGGTGGTGTGATGCTTAAAATAGCACCATTAAACAAGGTCACTTCATAGACTTGCTGTTCTTTCAGCCAGTTTTTGTTTTCACTGATCGCTTCTTCCGACGCAGGATGCTGCTCAAAAGAACCGTCAGTCATCATGAAATGCCAGAATTCACCATCGGTATATAAATATTCCATGTCGATGTCCATCACATCGGCACCTTCCAACTTCTCACCCGACTTGAAAGTACGCTCCCAAGTACGACCGTTTTTCAAATTTTTCAATTTAACACGGCTAAAGGCTTGACCCTTACCCGGCTTAACGTATTCGTTTTCTACGATGGCACAAGGATCGCCATCCAGCATTACTTTAAGACCTGATTTAAATTCGCTGGTAGAATAATTAGCCATGAGACCCTCGCCAAGATAAAAATGGGGTTCAGTAAATCTGCCCCCAGAAAAAGAGCTATGATAACCGAAACCCCGTTAGTGATCGAACCTTTAACCGATATTAATCCGGTGCTAGCTCAATATAGCTGGAATCAAGTACTTGCCGGGGCGACCAGAGATGTTGAAAGCTTATTAAATCAAGTCGATATTCCCATTTCTGAACTCAATCAGCGCCAACAGGCGTGTCTCGATTTTCCCTTATTAGTGCCTCAACCTTTCATCGATAAGATGGAAAAAGGTAATCCAAACGATCCTTTGCTATTACAAGTATTGCCGCAAAGCGCTGAGCTGGAATCGGTAGAAGGTTTTATCAATGATCCACTGGCCGAGAAGCATAGCAATTTACAGAAAGGTCTTATCCACAAATACCATGGCCGCGTATTGGTACTATTGAGTACCGGTTGCGCGGTCAATTGTCGTTACTGTTTTCGTCGCCACTTCCCTTATCAAGAAAACAGAATAGGCAAAAATGATTGGCAGGCTATTTTAGATTATGTGGCTGAAGATACGTCAATTGAAGAATTGATCTTAAGCGGTGGTGATCCGTTGATGCTGAGCGATCAGCAACTCGAGAGATTTATAACGCAAGCTGAGGCGATTCCTCATCTAGAGCGCTTACGTATTCATACGCGCTTACCCGTCGTGATCCCACAGCGTATTACTAACAAGTTTGTTGATATTTTACATTCCTCCCGCTTTGACTGTGCGATAGTGCTGCACATTAATCACAGTAATGAGCTAGATCCGTTGTTAACTAAAGGCTTAACAAAACTGAAAATGGCAGGCATCAGTTTATTAAACCAAGCGGTATTATTACGGGGAATTAATGATTCAGTCGAGAGTCAGATAAGATTAAGTAAATCTTTATTTAAGGCAGGCATATTGCCTTATTACTTACACGTTTTGGATAAAGTGTCCGGAGCTCATCACTTTGATATTGATGCGACTGAGGCAAAAAGGATACACAAGCAGCTATTATTAAAATTGTCTGGCTATTTAGTACCAAAACTTGTCCGTGAAGAACCCGGCAAAGGTAGTAAAACCCCCGTACTATAAGAGATGTAGCGAGAGTAAAGACTAGCTGCACTCAGATAAACAGGTTAATCTTAAGCGGATTTCAAATGGATCAGCGAAGATCCGCTATAATTGAGACTATAGACATAGTCAATTTGAATTAGTTGGTGAAGAGAAGGCATGGACAGCACAAAAACGCCGATAAGGCTCCACATACCAAGCCCCACCCAGCATCAGCTATCTTTTTGCAAAGCTAATGTTGAAGGTATTACCGATTGGGCTAAGAATCTTCCTATGGCCAATACAGGGGAAGCTGCGAGGCAATTATATCAAGCCATCCGCGAATTAAATCAGCTACACGCTGATCCTTTATTGCGCTTTAAGCTGTTAGAAGTGATGCGCCCTTATATTTATTCCATTGGTACTTTACTGGCTAAGCACTTTTTGCAAACGTCAATCTCGTTGAATGAACGCCAGCTCAAAATTGCTAACTTAAGCCAGTCATTACAAACTCATTTAGCGACAGGCTATAAACTGGTTGTTGCTAATAGTATTGCGGTCTTATCGCCGGTAGATAAACCTTCAAAAATAGTGACTACCTCGATTCATCGCGCGATTACCGATACCACCAGCACCATACTCAGAGCATTTCAGCTTTATTGCCATCCTCCAGAACGCGCATGGTCTGAGATTAACCAACTATTTCTATTGGCTGAGATGCGCCAGCTCGAACACTACAAGGTTAACGATACTCAAAACCGTTACCTTAGTACGACCGATGTCACTTCTGCTTTTATTCGTGCTCATTTATTAGGGGCTGCCAAGCCCAACAATTTACGCCAACAAGACCTCATTCAACTTTACGACGCCAGCGAACTTTGGGCCGATCGCGTCAAAATTACCGATTGTGATGATGAATCGGCGCTCTTCATTATCAATTTGCATCGAGATAAGGTCGCTCAGTATCGTCAGCATTTAAGAAATGAGCAAAAGCCACTATTTCGCAGTCTGAATACGCAAGTGCTGGTGCAAGAACTGAAGTCCTATGCCGCCAATCCTCAAGGGCCTAGCAGCATTACCGTACCAGGGAAGCTCAGCGATAATTTACTTACCCATGCTATTCAAGCGTGGGGCATTCATTGGCAGCGATCTTTCCGTCGCATGCCAACCGATGGCAATCTCCGTTTATGCATAGGTTTGAGTGCGACGCATTACTATATTGCAGGCAAAAAAGGCTTTGAAGTATTACAAGCTGAATTACGCCCGCATGAGGTGGAGAAACCTCATCAGGTCGCCATAGATACAGGCCATCGCTCTAATAATGATGTATGGTCAGGTGCTTTTGATACTGGCACTTCAGTAATACCTGAAAACAATAATATAGATTTAGATACAATTGAGTTCATTAACAAGCATAAAAAAGAAGAAGAAGCACACGTTGATACGGGGACTAAATATCCAGCCCATGAGGTAAGCCTGATCAATACCAGTCCTGGTGGCTATTGTTTACAATGGCAAGGAGATCTACCGGCTAGCATCCAGGCCGGTGAAATTCTAGGCATCCAAGAGTCAGGGGTTCGTCACTGGGCCATCGGCGTCATTCGTTGGATTCGCCATTTAGGAAAATCAGGGACTCAGCTCGGTATCGAACTATTAGCACCCAAAGCTGAATCGGGTGCTGCACAGCTATTACAAAAGACGGGGCAGAATGGCAATTACATGCGTTCACTTTTATTGCCGGGCATTAAAGCTATCGCTCAACCAGCAACACTTATCCTGCCGCGCATGCCATTTCGCACAGGCAATAAGATTGAAGTATTACATAAAGATACCCAGGGGCGGCAGCAATTAACCAAACGTATCATTTCGACCAATAGCTTCAGTCAATTCCAATTTCGTAGCAGTGGTGTGAAGCCTCGCCCACAAACATTACCGCAGGATAGCGACTTGAAAGATGATGACTTTGACTCACTGTGGAACAAATTATGACGCTTAGCGTCATAATGTGACTCAATTTACACATTTTTACCTGCTATTTATGCCCAGCAACCTTATACTCTGCATTCATTGTACAAGAGTTCCATTAAATGCCTTCTAGTAGTAGTCGAGATACGCTTCATTTATTGTTATTGACCCACAAACAAAGTGACGCGGAAGGCTTGGTTAGCTTGCTGCGGAATTCAGGTCGAGCGACTCGAGCTCACATGGTTTCTTCTCTAGACGATTTCAGTACACAAATTCAAGACAAAACATGGGATCTCGTTTTAGCTGAGCCCAAAGCGCAAGATGTTGACCCTAAAGATCTGTTTAAACAAATTAAACGTCTGGATAAAGATCTCCCCGTTATTATGCTCGAAGAAGACGTTGATCCAATGCAGCTTGAGTTTTATTTAAAACTTGGGGCTTGTGATGTGGTACCAGAAGATGAAAGTAATTTATTGTCCATGGTCATCCAGAGAGAGTTAACCAACCTCAATGGCCGCCGTACCCTGCGCACAACACAAGTTAAATTGCGTGATGCTGAGAAGCGCTGTCAGTCACTATTAGAAAGTTCAAAAGATGCCATCACTTATATTCACGATGGCATGCATATTTATGCCAACCAAGCCTATCTCGATTTATTCGGCTACGATAATGTTGATGACCTTGAAGGCATGCCCGTCATGGACATGGTCGCGAGTAATGATCAGAATAATTTAAAGAAGTCGCTGAAAAGTTTCTTAATGACGGGTGGTAGTATTGATCTGAAATATAACGGTCTCAAAACGGATGCCACCGAATTTCCTATTACCATGTCTTTATCCTCAGCCAATTACTCTGATGAATCCTGCACTCAGATCGTCATTCGAGCCAAGTCAAACAATTCTGATCTTGAAGCCAAGCTGAGAGAAATTAGTAGCCGAGATTTATTAACCGGCCTCTATAATAAACCCTATTTTATGGACAGCTTAGAATCAGCTGTAGATCGCGCCGTATTGAAAGGCAGCTTTGGTGCAGCGATGTATATTAACATTGATCGCTTCGGCCGAATTAAGTCGCAGGTGGGGATCAATAATGCTGATAGCGTTCTTTTTGCCGTCGCTGATTATTTAAAGTCCGTGATCAAGCCTGAAGATACCCTTGCCCGCGTCGGTGAAGATGTTTTTGCTTGGCTACGACCAGGTATCAGCGCTGAGCAAGCTCTCGACATAGCGGATAGCTTTCGTGATGGCATCGAACACCTCGTTATTGATGCCAACTCACAGACCGTCACCATTACTGTCAGTATCGGTATTGCTCTCATCAATGACAGCTGCAGTGAGCCTGGGGATATATTACAACGTTCTCACCAAGCAGCCGATGCGGTTCGCCATGATGAAGGTCATGAAAAAGGCAATGGAACTCACCTTTATGTGGCTGAAGAAAAAGCTCAAGAGTCCGACGCCGCAGGTCTCGAGCAGCAGGTAATCGACGCTTTAAAAAACAATACCTTCAACCTATTATTTCAACCTCTAATTAATCTCAAGGGGGATGAGCAAGAGCACTATGAAACACTACTCCGCTTACCGCTAGCGAACGGTGAAGAGCTGTCTGCCGGAGATTTCTTGAACGGCTTTAGCATTAGTGAAGACCTCAAACGAAAAATTGACCGCTGGGTAATTTTACACGCCACCAAACTACTCAGTGAACACCGCCAAGTAAATTCAAATACCCGTATTTTCGTGAATTTGAGCGCTGCTTCATTAATGGATAAAACATTATCCAGCTGGATCGGCGTCGCATTAAATGCCGCCAAATTGGAAAACGACGCAATCATCCTCCAATTTAATGAAGAGGATGCCACTAAATTCCTGACCCAAGCACAAGAGTTCACTGCTAAGTTAAAAGCCAACAATTACGCATGCTCTTTATCGCGTTTTGGCTGCTCATTAAAACCTTTCCAAACTCTGAAGAACCTAACGCTAGACTACGTGAAAGTAGATGGTTCTTTTACCAATGAGCTGAGTCAGCCAGAAGCTTTAGAAACGCTGAAACAAATGCTCGCTGATCTGCATGAACAAGAACTAAAGACCATTGTTCCTTTGGTTGAATCTGCTTCAGCAGTCGCTTCATTGTGGCAACTAGGCACTCATTTCATTCAAGGTTATTACGTACAAGCTCCTCAATCAGATATGGCTTACAATTTCTCTGACGACGACGAATAGTCTTCACTGCGCTTTGTACTGATTACAAAGCTCAATTCTGCTACAATTCTTGCAACTATCTCCCCTTATTATTGATTAGAGCCGTGTTTAACGGCTCTCGACAAGTGAGACTTTGCAAATGCCTGTATATCGCAGTAAAACCTCCACTGCTGGCCGTAATATGGCCGGCGCTCGTGCCCTTTGGCGTGCCACTGGTATGAAAGACGATGATTTTTCTAAGCCAATCATTGCCGTAGCGAACAGCTTCACGCAGTTTGTTCCTGGTCACGTACACCTAAAAGACATGGGCCAGTTAGTTGCTCGTGAAATCGAAAAAGCCGGCGGCGTTGCTAAAGAATTCAATACCATTGCCGTTGATGATGGCATCGCCATGGGTCACGACGGTATGCTGTACAGCTTGCCAAGCCGTGAGTTAATTGCCGATTCCGTTGAATACATGGTTAACGCACATTGCGCTGACGCCATCGTCTGTATTTCTAACTGCGACAAAATCACTCCTGGAATGCTACTCGCATCTTTGCGTCTAAACATCCCTGTGATTTTCGTTTCGGGCGGACCTATGGAAGCCGGCAAAACCAAGCTTTCTGAGCATAAGCTGGACCTAGTTGATGCCATGGTAATCGCCGCTGACGATACCGCTAGTGACGAGAAAGTTGCTGAGTTCGAGCGTAGTGCTTGCCCTACCTGTGGTTCTTGTTCTGGTATGTTTACTGCGAATTCAATGAACTGCCTAATGGAAGCGCTGGGTCTTGCTTTGCCAGGAAACGGTTCTCAGCTAGCAACGCATAGCGATCGTGAGCAGCTTTTCTTAAAAGCAGGCCGTCAGATTGTTGAAAACGCTAAACGTTATTACGAAGAAGATGACGAGTCTGTATTGCCTCGCTCAATCGCCAACTTTAAAGCGTTTGAAAATGCGATGACCCTCGATATTGTAATGGGTGGCTCTACCAATACTATTCTTCACTTATTGGCCGCTGCACAAGAAGCTGAACTCGATTTTGACTTGAAGGATATCGATCGTCTTTCTCGCAACGTTCCTCAGCTTTGTAAGGTTGCCCCTAACTCTCCGCTATACCATATGGAAGACGTGCATCGCGCTGGCGGTATCTTCGGTATTCTGGGTGAGATTGACCGCGCTGGTTTATTGCATAGCGACTTACCAACGGTTCATAGTAAGAGCATGACCGAAGCATTGGATAAGTGGGACATCATGCGTAACCCATCGCCAGAAGTGATTGAGTTCTACAAAGCGGGCCCTGCTGGCATTCCAACACAAACGGCCTTCAGCCAAAGCACTCGTTACCCAACAGTTGATGGCGATCGTGAAAACGGCTGTATCCGTAATCTAGCCAACGCCTATTCACTTGAAGGTGGCTTGGCTGTACTTTATGGCAACATCGCCCTTGATGGCTGCGTTGTTAAAACTGCGGGCGTAGATGAATCCATCCACGTTTTCCATGGGAAAGCGAAGATCTTTGAATCACAAGATAGTGCCGTTGCCGGTATCTTGGCCGATGAAGTAAAAGAAGGTGACATCGTCATCATTCGTTATGAAGGTCCTAAAGGCGGCCCAGGTATGCAAGAAATGCTATACCCAACGTCTTATTTGAAGTCTAAAGGCTTGGGTGCAGCCTGTGCCTTATTAACCGACGGTCGCTTCTCTGGTGGTACTTCTGGTCTATCCATTGGTCACTGCTCTCCAGAAGCCGCATCTGGTGGTGCCATTGGTTTATTGGAAGAAGGGGATGAGATCATCATTGATATTCCGAACCGTGGCATTAATGTTCAGTTAACAGATGAAGAACTTGCAACACGTCGTATTGCACAAGATGCAAAAGGCTGGAAGCCTGTAAGTGAACGCCCACGTAAAGTGAGCACGGCATTGAAGATATACGCAAAGTTCGCAACCAGTGCTGATAAAGGCGCTGTACGTGATCTGAGTTTATTAGACTAATTATAAGCCTGCACGATTATTAGAGAATGCTATTCTCTAATAATCGTTATCTCTGAAAGTGCTAAGTTACAAGGAGTCTATATGCTGCAGCCACTATTAATTGCTTTAATCATGAGCGTTTTCGCTCTGTCGACTGGCTGTGCGAATAAACGTCTCGCAAACCATGAACAACTAGATAAAATTGCGTTAGAAAAAGCCGCTCAATTTGCTGGTGACTCTGAACGCGCTTTAATTGAAGCCGAAGTAAAATATGAAGCCGCCATAAATGCTGATATGGGCTTTTATTCCCCTTTGCATATTGAACAAGCCACGGAAGCTTTAGCTCAAGCGCGCAGCTATGAAGTAAAAGGCCAAGAAAGCGACGGCATAATCGCTTCTGCACAAGTTATTTCATTATTACAACTTGCTGAGAAAAACAAAGAAAAAGTGAACATCGTTTTACTGCCGATATTACAACAAAAGCTAATCCTCGAAGAACTCAATTGCCCGCGTGTTTTACCCGCAGAATTCAATGAGCAGTTAGAAACGATAAAAGAATTAATTACACAAATTGAAAGTGGCGACAAAGATTTCAATGCCAGCTCGATGGACCCCATTCTCGCTGACTTGAAACTGCTAGAGCTCGATACTTTATTAACTATCCATTGGCAGCCCGCTAAAAAAACCCTCGATAAAGCCGAGGATGAAGATGCTGATGACAACGCACCAAAAAGTTTTACCCTTGCAGAAAAATTGGTCGCGCAAGCTGAAATTGAAATTAACAAAAATTATAAAAACCGTCAGCTAGTTGAAGAAAAAGGACTCGCAGCCTTACGTTCCGCTCAGCATGCTTTATATGCCGCCCGTGAAGCTGAAGCATTGGTTAATTTGGATAATCAACGAGCAGAAGATACTGTATTAAAACTTGAAAGCTATTTAGCCCAAATAGGAGCTGCATTAAAAGCGGATGATGTCCGCCACATGGCGTTACAAGATCAAGCCAGCGCCTTAGCTCAGTCTGCGGAAACGCATTCCAATCGCTTGGTTGCACCACTACAAGCGCGTATTAATGCACTAGAGAAACAGATAGCTCATACTCAACCGCCAGCGGTTGAAGCAGCACCTGTAATTGAAGCAGCACCTGTGGTTGAAGCAGCGCCTGTGGTTGAAGCAGCACCCGTGGTTGAAGCAGCACCTGTGGTTGAAGCAGCACCTGTGGTTGAAGCAGCACCTG